>Ga0255346_1003929_pt1 | contig 16900 bp, 10 predicted proteins | sample wastewater_treat_FD_194410 | JGI IMG/M metagenome (GOLD analysis project Ga0255346, IMG submission 194410) | Wastewater microbial communities from Lulu Island WWTP, Vancouver, Canada - plant22 | ecosystem: Engineered > WWTP > Wastewater > Unclassified | place: Canada: Vancouver, British Columbia... | reverse complement strand
TTCCGCAGGCATACTATCGTATGTCAAGGGATTTCTGTGCAAGATGACGGAAAATATGTCCGCAGATTCAGTGCAAAGCCGTCAGGCGGGCTTTGTGCGGTGTTGCCTTTATATTTTTATGCGGTCCCTCTGAGGTGCAGAACCTTCTGTAACCTTTGATTTTTGAGAAAGGAGCAGGCTTGCTATGAGCAATTCAATCAATCCCGAATTTAAAATAAGAGAGGTCGCTGAGCGAATAAAGGCTCTGCGTGAGACTTTAGGCCTGACTCCCGAAGAAATGGCGGAAAAAGCAGGAGTTTCAGCTTATGAGTACCTTGCTTACGAGGGCGGAGCAAAAGACTTCAGCTTTACATTTATATATAAGTTTGCCAATGCCTGCGGTGTTGAGATCACCGATCTTATGGAAGGTGAATCTCCACGTATCAACAGCTTTGACATCACAAGAAAGGGCGAGGGACTTCCTATCGTAAGAAGAAGGGGAGTCAACTACTACCGCCTTGCCCCGAAATTCAGAAACAAGATAGCAGAGCCTTTCCTTGTTACTATCCCATACGTTGACGAAAAGTTCAGAGTTCCCCATCCTCACACTCACGAGGGACAGGAAATGGACATCGTTATAAGCGGACAGCTTAAAGTTCAGGTAGGCGACAATGTTGAGGTGCTGAACGAGGGCGATTCCATTTACTACGACAGCTCAGAGCCTCATGATGAATGGGCAGTAGGCGGTCAGGAGTGTAAGTTCTACGCAATAGTATGCGGTCAGAATCAGCATCCGACCCATGCCTTCACTCATCTTGACCCTGTAATTCTTCCTGGTGTAACAAATTTCGACCTTGCAAATATCGAGAACCCCATAGCTGACAAGTTCGTTGAACTTGAAACAGATTCCGAGGGCGCTCTCACAAAGATAAACTTCAAGAATACAGATACATTCAACTTCGGCTTTGATATAGTTGACGGACTTGCTGAGAAATGTCCCGACAAGACCGCTCTCATCTATGTTTCAAACGAAATGGAGGAGCGCCGCTTCACATTTGCCGATATGAAGAAATACTCAAATATGACAGCCAACTACTTCAGGTCGCAGGGCATAAAGAAGGGCGACAGAGTAATGCTCGTATTAAAGAGACATTATCAGTTCTGGTTCTCTATTATCGCTCTCCACAAGATAGGCGCTATCGTTATCCCTGCAACTAATCAGCTGGTACAGCACGACTTCACATACCGCTTCAAGGCCGCTGACGTAAAGGCTATCGTATGTACAGGCGACGGCGATGTTGCTCATCAGGTAGACCTTGCTGTTGAAGAATGCGGCATGGACATCATGAGAATGATAGTTCACGGCGAGCGTGAGGGCTGGAAGTCCTTCGACGAGGGCATAAAGTGCTGCAGTGACGTATTCGACAGACCTACAGACCCGAATGAACTTTCATGCGGCAGAGAGCCTAACCTCATGTTCTTCACATCAGGTACAACAGGCTATCCTAAGATAGCTACACACTGCCATCTCTACGCACTGGGTCACTTCATCACAGCCCGTTACTGGCATAACGTTGACCCCAACGGCATACACTTCACTATCTCGGACACAGGCTGGGGCAAAGCGCTCTGGGGCAAACTTTACGGACAGTGGCTCAGCGAGACCTGCGTATTTGTTTATGACTTCGACCGCTTCGATGCACACAAGATACTTCCTATGTTCAAGAAGTACAATATAACCACATTCTGTGCTCCTCCTACAATGTACCGTTTCTTCATCAAGGAAGACCTGAGCAAGTACGACCTCAGCTCCATCAAGTACGCTACAGTTGCAGGCGAGGCTCTCAACCCCGAGGTATACAACCAGTTCCTCAAGGCTACCGGCGTAAAGCTTATGGAAGGCTTCGGACAGACCGAGACTACACTTTCTATCGGCAACTTCGTAGGTATGACCTGCCGACCGGGTTCAATGGGCAAACCAAGTGTTCTTTACGATGTTGATATCGTTGACCCTGACGGAAAGCCCTGCAAGACAGGTGAGACAGGCGAAATAGTCATCCACACTGACAAGAACATCCCCGCAGGACTTTTCCTCGGTTATTATAATGATAAGGAGAAGACAGACGAGGTATGGCATGACGGTATGTATCACACAGGCGATACCGCATGGAAGGATGAAGACGGATATTTCTGGTATGTGGGACGAGTTGACGATGTTATCAAGTCATCTGGCTACCGTATCGGACCATTCGAGATAGAGAGCGTTATCATGGAACTCCCCTATGTTCTGGAATGCGGAGTAAGTGCCGCTCCCGACCCTGTAAGAGGTCAGGTGGTAAAGGCATCCATCGTTCTCACAAAGGGCACAGTGGGCACCGACGAACTGAAAAAGGAGATACAGGACTACGTAAAGAAGCACACAGCGCCTTACAAGTACTCACGTATAGTTGAGTTCAGGGACGAACTCCCCAAGACTATCAGCGGAAAGATAAGACGAGTTGCATTAAAGGGATAAGCAAAAGGGGACAGCTTCGGCTGTCCCTTTTTCCTTAGCTTGTAGGGCAGGCGACCCTACATATTGTAACCGTAAATTTTTTTGTGAACCACGGAGCACAATGTCCGCCACTGCTGCTTTCTGCTCTCTGAAAGCTTGACAATTATATACCACTTTTCCGTTAAGTATATAACATACCGGTGCGAAAATGCCGTAAAACCGTTTGTTGCACTGTGCTAACCGCAATTTATGCATATTTTTCCGTAATATTGCTATTCCGAAAAAATCCGCCGTTTTTCGGGAAACTGCTATTGACACATTGACAAAAATCAGATATAATAGTATTTGAGGAACATTCGGCTTTTGCCAATAGTTTCAATGCCGTTTTCGGCTCTTTCTAAGTTAATATTATTAGGAGGTATTATAAAATGTCATTAACAAAAAACCCTAACGTTTTAAAGTGGGTAGAAGAGATGGTTGCTCTCTGTAAGCCCGATAAGGTAGTTTGGATCGACGGTTCAAAGGAACAGATCGATGCTCTTACAGAAGAAGTTACTTCTCTCCCTGACGACAGCTGGGACAAAATGTACAAGCTCAATCAGGAAAAGTATCCTAACTGCCTCTACCACAGAACCCGTGCTAACGACGTTGCTCGTGTTGAGGACAGAACATTCATCTGCTCCAAGGAAAAGTCAGGCGCAGGCCCAACAAACAACTGGATGGCTCCTGATGAGATGAAGGCTCTCCTTACACCTATGTACGACGGTGTTATGAAGGGCAGAACCATGTATGTTATCCCTTACTCAATGGGTCCTATCGGTTCTCCTCTTGCTAAGGTAGGTGTAGAGGTTACTGACTCTATCTACGTTGTTCTCAACATGAACATCATGACAAGAATGGGTAAGCAGGCATTCGAGAATCTCGGTGATACTTCCGACGATTTCGTAAGAGGTCTCCACTCAAAGGCTGACGTTGATCCTGAGAAGAGATACATCGTTCAGTTCCCTGAGGAAAATACAATCTGGTCTATCAACTCTGCTTACGGCGGAAACGTTCTCCTCGGCAAGAAGTGCTTCGCACTCCGTATCGCTTCATTCCAGGGTAAGAACGAGGCATGGATGGCTGAGCATATGCTCATCCTCGGCGTTAAGAAGCCAAACGGCGATGTTAAGTACATCACAGCTGCATTCCCATCAGCTTGCGGTAAGACAAACCTGGCTATGCTCATCCCACCTGAGGGATACAAGAAGGACGGCTATGAAGTATTCACAGTCGGCGACGATATCGCTTGGATGAAGCCCGGCAAGGACGGCAGACTCTACGCTATCAACCCTGAGAACGGCTTCTTCGGCGTTGCTCCCGGAACAAACGCTAAGTCAAACTACAACGCTCTCGCTTGCACAAAGGAAGGCGCTATCTTTACAAACGTTGCTCTCGACAACAGCGACAATACTCCTTGGTGGGAGAAGCTCACTGAGAATCCTCCAAAGGATGCTACAGAGTGGAAGGGCGAGAAGGTAGACGGCGAAGCTTACACAGCTGCAGGCAACAAGCTTGCACATCCAAACTCAAGATTCACAGCTCCTGCAAAGAACTGCCCATGCATCTCACCTGAGTTCAACAATCCTGAGGGCGTTCCTGTATCAGCTATCATCTTCGGCGGCCGTCGTGCTACAACTGCTCCTCTCGTATATCAGTCATTCGACTGGACACACGGTACATACATCGGATCAGCTGTATCTTCTGAGACAACTGCTGCTGCAACAGGCGCAGTAGGCGTACTCCGTCACGATCCTATGGCTATGAAGCCATTCATCGGCTACAACGTAGGTGACTACTGGGCACACTGGCTCGAAATGGGCGCAAGACTCGGCAGCAAGGCTCCTAAGATCTTCAACGTTAACTGGTTCAGAACAGACGACGAAGGCAACTTCCTCTGGCCAGGTTTCGGCGACAACATGAGAGTTCTCGACTGGATCATCAAGAGAGTTGAGGGCGAAGTTGACGCTGTTGAGACTCCTATCGGATTCCTTCCAAAGGCTGAGGATATCAACCTCAAGGGCATCGAGGACGAAGTTCCTGCATCTGCTCTCCAGAAGCTCCTTACAGTTGATAAGGAAGAGTGGAAGAAGGAGATCGCTGAGATGAGAAGATACTATGACGAGGACATCAAGGCTAAGGGCGGTAACATCCCACAGGCACTTTATGATGAGCTCGACATGATCGAGGCTAACCTTAACAAGTAATTTCAGCCATTGGCGAAATTCAGAATATCTGAAAAGGCTGCTGTACTCCTGTACGGCAGCCTTTTTGCAAGCTGACGGCAGCTTGACCCCAATCACGAGTCGGCGCAAGCGCCTGACTTCTTGCAAAGCGATGAGTTTCAGGTCGCTCGACGGCTTGCTAAGTCGTGCTGTGCCGGTGAGCGAAAGCAAACTATCCGATTTGAACTGAGTAAGCGATCGCAGTTTCGCTCGCACGACGGCACTTCTTGTTTGATGAGGTCGATGCAGCGTTTTGTAGGGGCGGATATTATCCGCCCGTGTATTGATTAGCAATTCCGTAGGGACGGCCATTGGCCGTCCTTTAATTATATTCACGGCTCTGTTTTGTAGGGAACGCCGCCCCCGGCGTTCCACAAGGTTAAAATTGATTGTAGGGGCGCTTTCCGAGCGCCCGTTGTTGGCCGACATTTAATTAAATGCGGGTATTATTTTGTAGGGGCGCACAGTGTGCGCCCTTGGCTTGTTTAAAAAACTGTTTCGGGACGCCGAGGGCGGCGTCCCCTACAAAAAACATTCTCGGAGAATAGCCGTATTGTAGGGGCGGACGTCCTCGTCCGCCCGATAATTCCACATTAAATCTGCCTTTATTGACAGACTGGGGTCGCACAGTGTACTCCTTTTTAGTCTGGTGAAAAATATTCGTTATCATGCACAGTTTAACGGTGAATCTAAGTACGACATTTGACTAAATGTACAATATTTAAAGCGATACTTTAAATTGTTATTGACACGCTTTAATTTCGGTGCTATAATATAGCCATCAGCTGATAAAACTTTAAAAACTTAAACTGAGACTTTAAAAAAAGGAGATGCTGTTATGAACAAAACTATGTCCGAAAAACTCAAAAAGCGTACATTTGCCGACACCGTACTTAGCTGTATCTTTTGCTTTTGTGCAATTGTGGGTGTTGTATATCAGTTTATAGGCTACGTGAATCACCCTAAAATAAAAGAGTACATCAGCAACGGTCTTTTTACTATTGTAATATTCGCTGAATTGTGTTTTCTCTCACTTATTCTCCTTGAGATACGCAAAACAGGAAAACCATTTTCAAAAAAGATAATAACTAAACTTCGTGTAATGGCGATTATTTTGTTTGGCGGCGGACTGATCCCGTCTTATATGACTTCATCCGTTTCTGAGAACGAATCCCTTGTTTCTGCAACATTTGATATGCAGAATATACTTATAATAACTTTGGGAGTCATCATCGGAATAATATCGGAAATATTCGTGTACGGCCTCAGCCTCCAGGAAGACAACGACTCGATTGCGTAAGGCGGTGCGGAATGGCTATAATAATCAGACTTGACAGGATAATGGCTGACCGTAAGATGTCGCTGAATGAGCTTGCGGAAAAAGTGGGAATGACAAACGTCAATCTCTCGAACCTCAAAACAGGCAAGATGAAGGGCATACGCTTCGAGACTATGAATGCCATATGCGAGGCTCTTAACTGTCAGCCGGGGGATCTGTTTGAGCACGTAAATGAATAATATACTGTACTTACTTATTCTGCGATGAATCCCAAAAGCGGTCACTTTAACCTCGGTACTTATATAGAAGTTTTATATGTATTATCAAGGTAGACATTTTGAAGAAGGATCTTCTCAATCTGTTTCCCAAGACTATTAATTTTGCCCCATGATAGGGTACACACCAGAAACAAAGAACTTTTCAAGTCTTTAAGGTGTACCCTATCATGGGGCAAAATTCTATTAAAAGTCTTTGGAAAGGGGTTCGGGGAAGAACCTTTCCTCAGAAAGGTTTTCCCCGATAAATGCGTATAAAGTTTCTATATGAGTATCGCAGTTAAAGTGACCGCTTGGTTTTTATTCCTTTTTACCCTCATTTTCAGCTGGCTTACGCTTGATGGCTACTTTCAGAGTTATCGGATCGGCAGTTCCGTAGAATTCCTTAGCGTTCTCGATGACCTCGTTCATCTTTGCGTTGACACGTTTGAGGTATGGGAAAACGTTGTTCTCGAACTGCTCAAGTTCCTCAGGCGACATATGCTCCTCGCACACCTTGAACTGTGTGTTCAGGTAGTTGTTGATACCTGTGAAAATAATAGGTGAAGCCGCATTAGCCTCCATGAGCTTGCAGATACTTGCAATAAGAGCGGAGTAGAGGTAGTAGATCATGGAAAGCTCATAGTAATCGCCGAAAGAAGGAAGAATCTTCAGTATATTCGTTACATTTGAAGTGAAAGCATCGAACTTCCCGATATGCTCCTTAGTGATGTCGTAGTTGTCGATAAGGTCCTTGATACCCATATACTCAGCGGCTCTGATGAAGCCGAGAGTGTTGTTTGACATTGGGTCGCTCTCGAACATCTTATCAGCCACATAAACTGGAAATTCATCGGGACTTCCGCTCATAACAGCGAGGAAGCTGATGAGGTAGATGAGGTCAAGCTTAAAGTCGATGATAAGAGAGTGGCGGCCTGCAATGGTGAGCCATTCTTCGTCCACTTCGATAAGGGTGTGTCTGATTATGGTATACATTTCGGCACACTGGCTGAGCATTGGCTTGAGCGCCTCGGGAAACTCATAGAACTGAATATCGGGTTCGGAGTTTTCGTTTATTTTCATGTTTTCTTTTTCTGCCATAATATTTATCTCCGTTAAAATAATTTATTACAAGCTTAGTGCAGAAGCTTGTCTTTTATTCAGATTATATCATGTAAAGGCAAAAATGTCAATAGCAATTGTCGAATCAGCTTATGATACAGAAAAATAAAGGTGAAAAAAGGGGAAAGATCAGCTTTTTTAAATGTGAAAAGTTTATGAAATCCCTTGAAATTTTCGGCCTGAACTGCTATTATTAATATGATTGCGATTGAAAAGTCTGCGCATTTCCGCAGGGCTATTCACAAACAAAGAAAGGAATGACAAGATGGACAAGATAATAAAAGCCTGTGTATCCATATTGCCCAAGCCATTGCAGAATATCTACTACAAGTATGAGGAAAAATGGCTTTACCTGTTCTTCGGCGTACTGACAACAGTTGTAAGTTTTGCTTCCGCAGGACTTGCAAAATTCGTCCTTGAACACGCAGGAGGCTACGGCGCTGAGTCTGTAAGCAATATCAGTACAGTATTTTCATGGGTATGTGCGGTCACATTCGCCTACATCACAAACAAGCTGTGGGTATTTGAGTCCAACGCAAAGGGACTGAAGAATATCATCGTTGAAGGCGGAAGATTCTACGGCGGCAGAGTATTCACACTTGCAGTTGAGTGGGTCATCATGAACATCGGCTTTGCAAAGCTGGGCATCAACTACTGGGTAGTAAAGATAGCAGCAAACGTTATAGTGCTGATACTTAATTACGTTATAAGCAAGATATTCGTTTTCCGCAAGAAAGACGGAGAAGTAGGACAGAATGGCTGACACAATTAAAATAGGAAGAGTCAGCATAAAAAAGACTGCGGCAGTCGCTCCTATGGCGGGAGTCGCTGACAGAGCGTACAGGCTCATGTGCAAGAAGTACGGGGCGGCTTACGTTGTCAGCGAGATGGTCTCGGCCAAGGGAATATGCTACAGCGACAAGAAGACGGCTTCGCTCTGCACTGTTACCCCTGAGGAAAGACCGATGGCGGTACAGCTTTTCGGAAGTGAACCCGAATTCATGGCCGAGGCTGTGAAGATAGTTCTGGAGTATGAGCCTGATATAATCGATATAAACATGGGATGTCCTGTGCCGAAGGTCGTGAATACAGGTGCAGGTTCGGCACTTATGAAGGATGTTCCTCTTGCGGCTAAGATAACCGAAGCGGCCGTGAAAGCGGCAGGCGATGTGCCTGTTACCGTCAAGCACCGTGCAGGCTGGCATTACGGCGAGCCAAATGCAGTGGAAATGGCGAAGGCTCTTGAAGCTTCGGGAGCGGCGGCTGTGGCTGTGCACGGAAGGAGCCGTGACCAGTATTACTCGGGGCAGTCCCACAGCGACATTATCCGTGATGTGAAGAAGGCTGTGAAGATACCTGTCATCGGAAACGGCGATATCACCGATGCGGATTCGTGCGTGAAGATGTATAAGGAGACAGGCTGTGACCTTGTGATGATAGGCAGAGGAAGCTACGGCAATCCCTTTGTTTTCCGTGAGATAGAGGCAAGACTCAGCGGAGAGGATTATACTCCGCCGACACTTGAGGAGAAGATGAAGGTAATGCTTGAACATATCCGCCTTATCCTTCAGCTCAGCGAGAAGAATGAAGAGCTTGCCATGCACGAAGCAAGAAAACACGCAGCGTGGTATATGAACGGCTATTACGGTTCGGCAAAGTTCCGTGGGCGCTGTTATATGCTTTCGTCCTATGCGGAAGCTGAGGCACTGGCTGAGGAGTTCATACAGCTTCAGAAGTCAAGAGAATAAACAGAAAGTATTCAGTGCTATACAAAGCGGACAAAAACACCTTTGGTGTACATAATGCACAATTGGGAAGCTGAAACTTTGTATAGTTGACCAAATGTTAACGAAAAATATTGGAAGCGCCCGAAAAATGGCGAAAATACGTTGTTTTTTCGTGAAAGATTTAAGGCGCTGACTTAAAACAGGGTGTAAATATACATAAGATTGATACAATTGGTAATTGCAAAACGGAAAATTTTGTGATATAATTAAAGCAGAAGAAAAGGGATTTTTGTGAGAAATTACGTACCCTTTCTTCAAAAAGGAGAATATAATGGATCTTAGAAAAATGCGTTCATTTTCAGCCGCTCTTCTCACCGTTATCATGGGAGCCTGCTTCACAGGATGCAGCAATACCCATAACGTGGGCAGTGCCAATGAAGAAACGCTCAGCACTACAACATCGACTGAAGCAACTACTACAGCCGAACCCACAACAGAACCTGTTCCCGAGGATAAGGTGGCTCATGTGGTGGCAGTCGGCGATAACCTGATCCACTATTCCGTTTACAAAAATGCCGAGGAATATGCCGGCGGAAACGGATTTGACTTCAGGCCGATCTACAAGGAAGTAAAGTACCTTGTGGAATCAGCTGATGTGGCTGTTATCAATCAGGAAACTGTAATTTCTGAAAGCAATGAGATATGCGGTGCAAACAACGGCGTACTCATATTCAATTCTCCGCCTGAGGTCGCTGATGCAGTGATAGACTGCGGATTCGACGTTATAACTATGGCAAATAACCACCTTCTTGATATGGGCGCTGACGGCCTGGAGGAATCCATCAGATTCTGGAACAAAAAGGCCGAGGAAAACGACCTTACCGTGCTTGGTGCTTATTTAAATGAGGAAGATTCCGAGAACATCCGTATACGTGAAGTAAACGGCATAAAGATCGCCTTCCTCGCATATGCAGAACATCTCAACGGCTTCTCGATCCCCGAAGGTTCGCCTCTGAGAGTTATCCTGAACTCGGAAGAGGACGTTATCGAAAGACAGATCAAGAAAGCCAAGGAAATGGCTGATGCTGTCATCGTTTCGGCACACTGGGGCGCTGAGGATACAAACATAGTATCCGATGACAGAAAAGAGCTGGCTAAGAAAATGGTGGACTGGGGCGCAGACATGATCCTCGGAGGCCATACCCACACAGCTCAGACTATGGAATGGATCACCCGTGACGACGGCACAAAGGGATTCGTCTACTACTCTATGGGCAACTTTGTATGCGCTCAGACCGACAACTTCAACGTTATCGGTGAGATGCCTGATTTTGACATAGTTGTTGACGGCGAGACCGATGAGGTTAGACTTGAAAATGTCAAGTGCATCCCGACCATAGTTCACTACGACGACGGGGCATTCTCAAATATGAGGGTCTACCCCTACAGCAAGTATACTGAGGAACTCGCAAACTCCCACGGACTGCCTTATGCGTTCCCGATGGGCACCTATCCCGAGTTCAACTGGGACATTGTAAACAGCATAATTGAAGAGAATATCCCTGCTGAATTCAGAGAGCTGGAAAAATAATTCAACTTATTAAAAAAGAGTTAAATAACAGCTTTCTACAGCACTTTTCAAGGAATTCGCCCATTGTGCAAACCGTGCAAAAAATCAATTTGCCGTTTATATAAAATACCAAAAACAGTATAAACCTATTTACTTTTTTTTATCGCTGATATATAATGAAATCATGAATAAATATGGATATGGGATCAAGTATCTCATCACGGCAGTGTGAACAAGGTCTTTAAGCTGTTGACCGCTGTCGTCAGAGTATGCACGACCACAGATCCGCAGCTTTCCGCAGAGCCCTGTACATAGCGGTTTTGCAGAAAAAAGCGCACAGGTCACAGCCTCTGCTCTGTCTGACGTTCATGTATTCATGCGGTCAGCTACACAGCGGCTTTCGTGTGCCGCAATTTAAGACAAGATATAATAAAAGGGGCAGCCGTTCCTTTGTTATATAACATTAATGAAGAAGGAGGAAAAATCAATGAAGACAAACAAGGTAATCGTCGGAGCTATCGCTGCTACGATGCTTTCACTTTCACTCAGCTCACTTGCCCCGGCATTCGCTGCAGGCGAAACAGTGCAGATATCCGCCAGCAATGCGGAGGCAAAGGCAGGTGCTCAGTTCGAGGTGAACGTATCTTTGGCTGACGTTCCAAGTACCGGTATCCAGGGAATCGACTTTGCTGTTACATATGACAGCTCTGTAGTGACTATCGACAAGATCACAGTAGGGGAGATCGCCAACACGAAGGCAGCTTCCGGTGATCAGACAGCATCACTTCTGCCCACATTCGATGTTTCAATACAGAACAGTGAGGGCTACAGCAGTGTTATCTGGTCTACAGCAGTAGAGGATTCATCATACTGGATCAGCAAGGACGGCGTATTATGTACTATCACAGGTACTGTTTCAAGCAGTGCTAAGGCTGGTACAGAAACACCTATCAAGCTTGAAGCAGTCAAGCGTGAGACCTATGTTGGTTCCGGTAAAGACAACAGCAGTATCAGCGCAGGTTATTCTGCAAACGATAAGGCTGTAAAGTACACAGTCAAGGCAACAAACGGTAAGGTAACTATCCCAGGTGAGACAGTTACAACAACAACTACCAATGCTCCTGATCAGGCTACTCTGAGAGGCGATACAAACTGCGATGGCAACGTAGATATGTCAGATGCAGTTCTCATCATGCAGTTCCAGGCTAACCCAAGTGCTTACGGACTCACCGGCAGCAATGCAGGGCACATCACAAAACAGGGTCTGGCTAACGGTGATGTTATCGGCGGTACATCCGGCAAGGGCGGAGACGGCGTAACAGTTAACGACGCTCTGCAGATCCAGAAGTATATGCTTACTCTCGTAACAGAACTTTGATCCGAGATTATCTGATTTGTCCCCCTTACAAAGGAATACAAACCCAATTAATGTATTAAATTAATAGGCTTAAAAACCTAAAGAAAGGAATTATTACAAATGAAAAAGTTTATTTCTGCAGTCACATCATTGGCTATGACTGTAACAATGGCTAGCTCAATTGCTCCTTCAGTAAGCGCAGCTGATGCATCCAAGGGCTTTGCTATCAAGGCTTATGCAGAAGCTGGTTCTAAGTACGACGCAATGGGCGCCAAGGTAACTGTTTCTAAGGACGATATCGCTGCTGGCGATGTAGTAGTACCTGTAGCTGTATATCTTGACGAGGCAACACCTGATACAGAGGCTGTTTCAGTTGCTGTAAAGCTCGTTTCAGACAGCAAGGACGTTAAGAACGTAACATTCACAGATGTTAAGCCTAACTCAAACTACTTCTCTGAGAACAAGGAGTTCCAGGCAGGCGGCAAGACAATCTCTTCAAAGAGAGCTGTTACATTCGCTGGTAAGGTAAGCGCAACAGGTTCATTCACTCCTGCTGGTAGCTATGAGATCGCTGCTGCTACTTCACAGCCTGAGGCTACAGCTGACAACGCATATATCGGCTGCTCATGGACAAACAACGGTGCTGAGTACAAGTTCTCAGGCGAAAAGTCCACTGATCACCCATTCTTCGTATTCGATGTAACTCTTCCTAAGGGAACAGCTGCAGGCGATTACAAGCTCGAATTCTGTAGGTATAACACAGACTTTTCAGGTGAGCACGAAAACCCAACACCTATGATCGAAACAAGCCAGAGATACACAGAAAAGCTTGGTAACCTCAAGCTTGATGAAATGACAATCACAGTTGAGGGCGAAGGCGCTACACCTACACCTGAGACAACAACAGCTCCTATTGAGACAACAAAGGCTCCTGAAACAACAAAGGCTCAGGAGACAACAACAACTGCTCCTACACCTTCAACAAATGCTGACGTTACATTCGACTTCGGTAACTGGACAGCTAAGGCTGGTCAGGATGACCTCCTCGTTGGCGTAACAGTTGACTCAAAGGGCAAGGCAATCTCCGCTATGGACGTTGTATTCAAGATCCAGTCTCCTCTCGAGATCACAGAGATCGTTGAGGAATCACCTTGCTTCGAGACTTCAGTAATGACAAACATGGCTATCCTCGGTGCAAACTTCAAGTCACTGGCTTCAAACGGCGATCCACTCGTTCCTATTGAGGGTGAGCACGTATTTGACCTCGTTGTAAAGGTACCTGCAAACACACCTGACGGTGTATACAAGATCGGCTTCGGCGACAAGTGCGAAGTACACAAGAGCAACGATGGTTCTAAGTACACATCAGCAGCAATCAACGGTAATATCACAGTTGGCGAGCCTAGCGTTGAGACAACAACAAAGGCTCAGGAGACAACAACAAAGGCTTCTGAAACAACAAAGGCTCAGGAGACAACAACTACAACAACTCCTACACCTGGCGGAAATACACTCAAGCCTGTATGGGGCGATGTAAACTGCGACGGTGAAGTTAACGTAGCTGACGTAGTTCTCCTTAACAAGTGGCTCAACAACAACGCTGATTATGCTATGACAGATCAGGGTAAGGTTAACGCTGACTGCTTCAATCCTCAGGATGAAAAGGGCGGCGCTGTAGATGCTTCTAAGGTTGACCTTTCTAAGGCTGACTCTGATGCAATCATCAAGAGCGTAGTACACCTCATCACACTCCCTGCTAAGGGCTAATTCAAAAGCAACATAAACTTCAGTAAACTAAATAGAGCATAATGCTCGGAAAGGAAATGCACTGATGAAGAAACTGCTTTCTGCAGTCACATCCGCTGTCATGAGCGCTTCGCTCGTGTCAGGTGCATTTACTTCGTCAGTTAGCGCTGCGGGCAGCTTTGCTGCTGCGCAGCCTAACGTTAGTATGGGCGGAGAGCTGGATGTTGCTGCGAATAAGACGGCTGGTGAAGATGTAGTGTTCGACTTCGGAAACTATAATGCCAATGCTGGATCAAGCGTTATCGTCAATGTAAAGGTTGACACTCAGGGTAAGGCTGTTTCTGCAATGGATGTTAAGTTCAAAGTTGATTCTCCTCTTACGGTTTCAGAGATCGTTGAAGAGTCACCTGCATTTGAAACATCCGTAATGACAAACCTCAGTAATCTGGGTGCTAACTTCAAGTCACTTGATTCAAAGGGTGAGCCAATGGTACCTAACGGCGAAGCTGTATTCCAGTTCGTTGTTGATATCCCTGCTAACACTCCTTCAGGTGATTATCATGTTGGCTTCGGTGACAAGTGTGAAGTACATAAGAGCAACGATGGTTCAAAGTATACAACATCATATACTAATGGTGTTATCACTGTAAAGGGAACTAACGATACTCCTTCTACTACAGCTGCCACCACAAAGAGCAATACACAAAATACAACAGCTGCTAACACAACTGCAGCTCCAACAACATCCTCCAATCCTTCACAGACCTCAGCTCCATCCAAGGATGGCGAGATCATGTTCGATTTCCAGAACTACAGCGTGAAGGCCGGAGAATCATTTATCGCAAATGTTCTTGTAGATTCACAGGGCAAGCCGATCTCAGCTATGGACGTTAAGTTCAAGATCGACTCACCTCTCAAGATCACAGAGATCGTTGAGGAATCACCTTGCTTCGAGACATCAGTTATGGTAAACATGGCTATCCTCGGCGCAAACTTCAAGTCACTTGCTTCAAACGGCGATCCTATGGTTCCTACAAGTGAACCTGTATTCCAGCTCGCAGTTGAGGTACCTGCAAATACTCCTGACGGTGTATATTACTTAGGCTTCAACGGCAAGAACGAAGTTCACAAGAGCAACGACGGTTCAAAGTACACAGTTGGCTATAAGAACGGTGCTATTACAGTAGGTAATTCTCCTTCAGTAACAAGCGCTAACAATACATCAGCTAACAATACATCTTCTACACCTACTCAGACAACAGCTCCTGTAGCTGATGCTGACGTTGTATTCGATTTCGGCAACTGGAAAGCTAAGGCTGGTCAGAATGACCTCATCGTTGGCGTAACAGTTGACTCAAAGGGTAAGCCGATCTCAGCTATGGACGTTAAGTTCAAGATCGATTCTCCTCTCGAGATCACAGAGATCGTTGAGGAATCACCTGCATTCGAGACATCAGTTATGGTAAACATGGCTATCCTCGGTGCAAACTTCAAGTCACTTGCTTCAAACGGCGATCCACTCGTTCCAATTGATGGCGAGCACGTATTCGACCTCGTTGTAAACGTACCTGCAAACACACCTGACGGCGTATACAACATCGGCTTCAACGGCAAGAACGAAGTTCACAAGAGCAACGACGGTACCAAGTACACAGTTGCTTCCAAGAATGGTACTATTACAGTAGGAGACACTCCTGCAGTAACAAGTGCTACAACAACAACACCTACACCTGTAAAGGACGGCGAAGTTGTATTCGACTTCGGCAACTGGATAGCTAAGGCTGGTCAGGATGACCTTATCGTAGGTGTAACAGTCGATACTGCTGGCCAGAAGGTAGCAGCTATGGACGTTGTATTCAAGATCGATTCACCTCTCCAGATCACGGAGATCGTTGAAGATTCACCTGCATTCGAGACAGCTGTTATGACAAATATCGGCATTCTTGGTGCAAACTTCAAGTCACTCGCTTCAAACGGCGATCCACTCGTTCCTAAGGATGGCGAGCACGTATTTGACCTCGTTGTAAACGTACCTGCTTCAACACCGGCCGGCACATACAACATCGGCTTCGGTAACAAGTGCGAAGTTGTTAAGGACAGTTCTAATGCTCAGTACAAGACATCATCCAAGAATGGTGTTATCACTGTAGTAGCATATGGACAGGAGACTACTCCACCTACAACTTCAAAGGTTACATCAGCTACAACTGAGAAGGCTACATCAGCTACAACTGAGAAGGCTACATCAGCTACAACTGCAAAGGCTACTTCAGCTACAACAGCAGCTGCAACAACAACTAAGAATGTAACACCTGCTACAGGTTCAGCTTCATGGGTTATCCCAACAGTTAATGCTAAGCCAGGCGAAAAGGTTACAATGAACGTTGTTGTTAAGGATTCTGCTATCGAGGTTGCCGGTGCACAGTTCAACATCAAGCAGACAGCACCTATCGCATTCGATTCTGCTGCATCAGGTAATGCATATGCAACTATCGTTCCTAACGATAAGGAGCAGTACTATGCATTCGGCGAAGGAGTCGGCAAGGGCGTAAAGGCTGCTGACGGTTCAACAATCATCACTCTTACATTCAATGTTCCTGCTGATTGTGCAAACGGAACATACCCTGTAAAGTGGTCCAACGCATTCATCACTGATACAAACGGTAACAAGATCACTGATAAGATCACTCTTACAGATGGTGCTATCGTTGTTGGTGATACACCTGTAGCTGAGGGTACAGCTGAGTGGGTAATTCCTACAGTTAATGCTAAGCCCGGCGAAAAGGTAACAATGAACGTAGTAGTTAAGGATTCAGCTGTTGAGGTTGCTGGTGCACAGTTCAACATCAAGCAGACAGCTCCTATTACTTACGGTTCATCCGCAACAGGTAATGCATATGCTGCAATCGTTCCTAACGATACAGAGCAGTACTACGCATTCGGCGAAGGCATCGGCAAGGGCATCAAGGCTGCTGACGGTGCAACAATCATCACTCTTACATTCAATGTTCCTGCTGATTGTGCAAACGGAACATACCCTGTAAAGTGGTCCAACGCATTCATCACTGATACAAACGGTAACAAGATCACTGATAAGATCACTCTTAC
>Ga0255346_1003927_pt1 | contig 16907 bp, 20 predicted proteins | sample wastewater_treat_FD_194410 | JGI IMG/M metagenome (GOLD analysis project Ga0255346, IMG submission 194410) | Wastewater microbial communities from Lulu Island WWTP, Vancouver, Canada - plant22 | ecosystem: Engineered > WWTP > Wastewater > Unclassified | place: Canada: Vancouver, British Columbia... | reverse complement strand
TCGCTTTGCAGGGTTCGTTCCTGCATACTTTGGAATCTTTTCCCGAGAGTCGGGATACAAACAAAGGCTTCGCCTTTGTGATTCTTTCTTGCATGGATCATGCAATAATGTTCAAAGGGACGAGGAGCTCAGTCGCCGCTCCTCATCCCTTTGAGATCCCACTCCTAGCTTTTGTCGGGCGAATTCCTCGCACCGGCTTCGCCGGATGCTGCGGTCGACCGAGTTGAGTCCGACTGCGTCGGACATTTTAATGGTTTTATATAATTCATACATATCAAAATGGCTCTTCGGAATATCAAATCGTCAAGCCTGCTGTAATCCTCGTAGACTGAAGCGGCACTGGATCTGGAGAATAGCGTATTTATCGTATTTATGGTCACATCGAAACGAACGCTTCGCGTTCACTCAGTGACCATGGGAAACGCACTATTCACCCGGCACATTTCTCTGAAAAACCTAATGAAATTAAATCAACGTCATCAGTTTTGATTCCGTGCACAATAAAAAAAACGACTATCTTTTTTTGGAAATACAGTTCATAGATGGCTCTCAGGAGCATATTATAATTAACATGAAATATTTCCAGACTGAGAATAAATTAATCAAGTGAGCAAGTTATAGATTATTTGAGGAAAGTATGTTAAAATGGAAAAATAAACAATGGGTCGAAAGCGATGAAGGCTTTTCTTTTTTATTTACAGGGCGTTATACGGCAGAATATATTGAGGGCGATCGAAATTTATCATTATTAATCGAAGACAGTATGAGTAATGATAATTACGGAATTATTATTAAATCCGGTTCGATGAACAAATGGGATAATAATCAGACAATATTATTAAATGAAAAAGATGTTATATTAAGAAATATTTCTGAGGCACTGGAGTTCCAGAATATCAATTTAATAATTGAAGATTAGAATTATTAATTCTGAGAAGAAATCTGTTTTCCATGAGACAATGACTTTTGAAAATAAACGGAATATAGGTAAAATGATGAAATGCGATTGTGACGAACTGAAAGATTTTTCTTATTTATCTGATTTACCTAAGAATTTTGAAAGCAGATTAGAACATCTAGAGAACAGTAAAATATTCAAGATATTGTATAGATGTAAATTCTGCGGTCAGCATTGGTCGATTGATGTATGGGACAGGTACGAAATGCCTATTGCAGTAAAAATAAAAGACGTTACCGGCTGGGAAAAGATAGATTATGATGGAATCAAATCTGATTTATTCGCATCTTCAAAAGGCGGTTATTCTGATGAATTATGTTCATGGAAAAACTGTTCTAAGAAAAGCGTGAAAGGAAAAGCCTTCTGTCCACTTCATTGTTTTTATATTTCAAATTCTGAACAATGACATTATTCTACTGATATATTTCTCTGAAAATATTAATCTGAACCAAAAGATTTGACATTTTAGATGAAAAAGCTCTTGCAATATAAAACTAATTATACCTGAAATATCGAATGACAAATTAAATTTTATTTTTTGATATTTTTAACAAATCTATTATGATTTGCCGAGCCAAAAGCAATTAACCATCTTATATGAATAAAAATCTTAAAATGAAAACCAAAAAATATAAACCAGATACTAGACTTATAATTATGTCCTATTTTTTTGCATATATTGGTTCAGCATCTGTATTTTTAAAAATTTTTTCAGCAGGAAAAGGCCCTTATGGGTTTAGAGTTGAAGGCACAATTGCGGTTATTTTAGGGATTATATTCATTCTACTCAGCGTTTTAGCTATGAATAAATTTGAAAAGTATTATGATGAATACATGGAGGAATATATTGTTCCTGTATTTCATCCTTTTCGAAAAAGCTGGAAATATGTTCTAGTTATTATTCTGTTAAGCTTTTACCCGATAAAGATATCATCTAGCAAAACTGTTTTTAATATATGCCACGTTATTGTAATACTATTGGTTATTATTTCAATGGCCATGACTCAATACAATATTTCTAAGAAAAAATGAAACGCGGGACTTCAAAAGAGAAGTAAGATTAATGAATAAGGTTTAAAAAAAGTCCATTATCCAAAGATTGAATTGCAAAATATAATACCAAAACCTAATAATCGACGCGAAAAGATATTCAACAAATTACGAATCTATCAACATTTTCACTTATAATGAACAATCGGATTTGACAAAATATTAAAATGTAAAAAAATAATGCATCTTATACTCATACGTAAGATGTCGGATAATATTAAGAACTCTAAAAAGAAGCGGCCGAAAAGATTTTAAGTCTTTATTCTAATATATTTATAAAATCAATAGCCTTTGATAATGATTTTATAAAAGTCGATCTTGAAGCAATCTCAAAAGTTTTGAGAATTATAGCTTATTATTGTAACGCATACAGCAACTGGATAAAACAATGTAGACTTAATCAGGTCATTTTTCAACATAAAATATTTTTTACCTTGATTTCTCACCATAGAATTAAAACAGTTGATAAAAGCCTAGCAACCAATCGAGAAAAATATTTGGTTTTCTAAAGCCTTTAGAAGTTTATAGTAATTGAACTTAGCGTTAAACATAGCATTTTATTAAATTTAGAAATATAACAAAATAAAAAAAGACTAAAGGAACTAAATAATGAAATCCTTGATCAACTTAACATTTAAATCAATCGGATTAGTGATTCTTCTTTCTATAACTAACACCTATTCTGCCGAACCTATTTCAACAAACAATAATGCGTTATTAGCTGTAGTTAAAATTGGGAAAAAATACGGCGTTATTAGCAAATCCGGAAAAGTAATTTTGCCAGTCATTTATGATGATATACATTTTTATAATGGAATGATATATCACACATTAAATGAAAAATGCGGCATTAGTAACCAATTTGGAAAAGTCATTGTTAAGCCATTATATGATTCAATATCTCCTTTTACAGACGGGATGGCATACATGTCTCTTAATGATAAAGTGGGAATTATTGACTTAACAGGAAAAGTAATTGCTAATCCGATTTATGACAGCTTAAGAAATAATATGAAGAATCCATTTTATACCATTACTAATGAATTAGCGGAAATAAGATTAAACGGAAAATGGGGACTTATTAATAAAAAAGGTAAATATATCATAGAGCCAATTTATGATAATGAAGACCCCTTTTCTTTTAGTGAAGGAATTGCTCTCGTTGAATTAAATGGTAAAAGCGGGTTTGTTGACAATACAGGTAAAACGATTTCAAAACCTCAGTATGAAAAAGCAACAGCCTTCAGTGAATCATTGGCAAGTGTATTATCAAATAACAAATGGGGATTTATAAATAAATCAGGAAAAATGGTTATTGACCCGATTTACGACTCACATTTTCTTCAGATTCCAGTATTCAATGAAGGACTTGCCAATATCACCATTGATCAAAAAAGCGGGTTTATTGATAAGTCCGGGAAAATTATCATAAAACCACAATTTAGAGCATGCTTAAATTTTTCAAATGGATTAGCCAAATGTTTATTAAACGACAAATGGGGGCTTATTGATAAAACGGGCAGGATTATTGCAGATTATAATTATGACGTAATTTATAATTATGACAAATCACTTATTATGGTAAAAGAAAAAAATAAATACGGCGTTATTGATAATATGGGCAAAATAATTGCAAAACCCGTTTATGATGAAGTTCGCTTTAATGAGAATGATTATTCAATAATATATGTTACACTAAATGGAAAAAAGGGGGTTCTTGACCAAAAGGGAAGTAAAATAATCAAACCCGTTTATGATTTTATATCTGAATTATATGATAAGACATTTATTGTAATACAGAACAACAAATACGGATTCATCAGTATCACTGGCGAAATCATCGTAAAACCAATATATGATGAAATATTTTTGAGAAATGAATTATTCAGCATAAAACTAAATAATCACTGGGGACTGACCGACAAAACCGGTAAAATGATTATTGAACCGATATTTCAAAAAGAAGTATTTTTTAATTCAGATACTGCAATAGTCAGATTAGATAATAGAATAGGCATAATTGATAAATCAGGAAAGTTTATTGTGGAGCCGAAGTATGTATATTTAATTAATTTTTCCGAGGATCTTTCTTCATTCAACGATAATGGCAAATTTGGTTTCATTGATAAAAAAGGAAATATTGCAATTGAACCCACATACGATTATGCCGAATCTTTTTCTGACGGATTAGCTTATGTTAAAATTCAAGATAAATACGGTTTTATCGACAAATCCGGCAAATTAGTAATTAAAGCAATTTACGATGAAGCAAAATCATTTTCTGACGGATTTGCCTATGTTAAAATTAATAACAAATACGGTGTTATAGACAAGTCAGGAAAATTAGTTATAAAAGCAATTTACGATAAAATATACCCATTTAAAAATATTAATGATTCGAAGTAGTTACTAAAGCTGATATTATTCGAAATCTCGAAGAGACTATATGGAGAATTACAAGAGCAGGACGTTTCCCCATTTTTTAATAACAACTTCCATAAAACCCCGCTTTCAAACATACAGTTATATTAAATATAACTGCTGTCAAGAGAGAGTCAAGGAATGGAATTGCTTCCCCGGCGCAGCATTCCCCTACCATCTTCAATTATCGCGATTATGCATGAATTCGAGTCGGAGTATTTTCAACATTAAACTCATGTATTTTTAATAATTCATTTCCTATTTGTAATCGCTCTTCTTCAAGATCGAAATCATTTTGTAAACCAAGCCAGAAATTAGGGGAATTGCCGTTATCCCACTCAAAACATATCCGCCATTGATCATTAATTCTAATACTAAATTCTCCTTTTCTGCCACCTTTCAACTGCTCAAGATGATTTGACGGCGGAATTTAAGGAGAAAGAAAGAGTTCAGGCGAAAGAACCAAAGGGCGAACCAGCGATAGTAGAATTCACAGTGCGCAGTATTTATACGTTATTCGGCTCCGTTATTTTTTGTAATATCTAATAATATTTTCGCATTTTGCGAACAGCTTAGTTCGACAATATCGTTAACTTTTATATTTTTGTGTTCATCATAAAATGACTGATAAAAAATAGAACCTATTTTAACACCACTAATTTTACCGGAAGATACCTGATCAATTTTACCCTTTGTCATCTCAACTGTTTTATCATTGAGATCTTTTTGTAATCTTTCTCGATTTTTACTAAGAATAAATTTATCGTACAAGATTGTGATTATAAAATTCACAACCAAAAATAAAAACACATAAAACCATCTTACATTTTTTGTTTTAAGATAATATAAGCCAAAAAGGATCATGGCAGATATTACCCCGAAATATATGAATATCAATGAAATAAATAATCGCATTTTTATTTTTCTCAATTTTTCAAATTCTTCTTTAAACATCATTCTAGTTTTCACTATAGACTGAGAATTTGTACTCATTAGTCCCTCCTGCAAATAAATTATAAATAAATCTAACGAAACCTAATCGCGGCGTCACGAAGTCGTCGAATCGCATAGGTGCTATTAAACGTAGTAACGAAATAATAAAATATTATTTACTAGCAAAATATCTCTTTATTTTATTATTAAACTCTAGACTTATGAAAATACACAATATTATAATAGATATAATTAACCCAATATTATTTTTATAGAATGCGTCATATTTTATCCAATTACACGCATGTATTATAAAAGAACCAAAACCAAAAATACTCCCAATTGCCGAACAGTATGTTTGATACCATTTCTTAGGCTTTAACAACAATAGAATTAATCCAATTACATTCGGTAGAAGTATAACAAAAGGAATGATTGCAAATATGCGAAAATTACCTCCGAATGCTAACAAGTATATTACTGCAAATAATGCAGGTAGAGATAAAATGCCAAAATAGACTAAAGCAAGTATTATTAATATTGGTTTTTTTGTTATCATTTATTATCCTCAAATAATCTGAAATATTATGCAAAACAAATCGCTGCTACATTAAGTCAGTAATGTGTACTCCTAGAGTGAAATTTAGCTCAGACCGAGCACCGCGCGGAACGTCAACTCTCAGTCAGGCTCCGGCATGCGACTTTTTAGATTCCTTAAAATCAATGTCTATATTCAATGCACTGCATACTTTCAGGAAAGTCATTAGATTACAATTTTCACCATTTTCGATTTTAGATAATTGCTGTTGTGTTATTTTTGCAAGTTTAGCTGTATCACTTTGTGACATTCCTTTCTTTTCACGGAAATTATGAATTTTCATTGAAATTTCAAGTAATCGCTTTTCTTCTTCAAACTTATCTTTGAATCTTTTATTTGTTAATTTGTCTTTGAGATGTTTTTTAAATGTCTTCATTATATTTCTTCCTCAATTGTTCTTCAGAAAACCGATTTATAAATTCATCTCTGATTTTCTTAGATTTATTAATTTCTTTGATAGGAACTTTGTCTGTTGTTTTCACAAAAGAATTTGTCAAAATGATGAATTCTTTATAGCAAAAGAAATACAGAATCCGGATTTGATTGCCTGAAAGTTTGATCCGTAATTCATGGATTCCATCAATTAGTAAGTCAGCATATGGCCGTGGCAGATTTGGTCCATTTTCTGATAAGATCTGAATAAAACTCAAAACCTTGACTTGATTATTCTCTAACAGAGATTCAATGAAGTCAAAAACTTCAGATTTATCATCCGGAGTTGAATAATAAATAACCTTCCATTTCATCATTATCAATCTACATCATATACGATGTATTGTCAAGTTGTTAATCGAAACTACCAATCTATGGTTTATATTCATGATTAGCATTTTAAAACAAGATGTAAATTTGATAAATCTTCATATTAATGGTTTAATTTGTGGGATGCTAGCGCCTACAGTACGAGAGTTGGTGACTTTTCGGCGGCCTCATCGACGCAATATGCAGCAGTCCGAGCACCGGAACCGGCGAAGCGTGTAGCCGCTGTCAGGTGAATACCATCATTGTACAAATTATTTTACAATTGTTGCATTAATTCTATTAATTATCTTAGTTTTTAATTCTTCTTTTGTTTCCCAAATAATAAATGGAAAATGTTCAATATCAAAATGAATTCTTCTCTTCTCAATTATTTTTGCATCTATTATATTTCCTTGATACTCACATTTAATATCATTTTTAATTTCGTTATTAAACCAATCTTTTCTACATGACCATATAACAGGCAAGTTCAATCCATATGCATAACCGGCTTCAAAATAAACACCGCCTCTATGTCCTGTTAAATCAGCAATAATAAATTTTGATTTTTTAATATCAGATAAAATTTCATCAACAATATCGTTATTATGTTCTTTATTACTTATGACAATTGGCTCAAATCCTAGTTTTGTAATTTCGGGCATTATATATGAATCGTATATTTCATCAATTTCCGGAGTGAACCAGCGAGCGATAAAGCATTTAGGTGATGAATTGTTTCCCTTTAATAATTCTTCAGCATACTTCATTCCTTCATCAGTAATTGAAAAATTTGAACTTTGTTTTGTTCCGTTTAATATATTAATAAGACCCATTTTTTGTAATGAATTTGTTATATTGTGATTTTCTTCAGAATCTACTGAATATGTAATTCTTTTCGTTTTGTTATATTCATAAGTATGGATTTCTCCATACTTAGATGTATTTTTATAAATGTATAAAAGAAGTTTTCCCAACTTGTCATATAATTTTTTTGGGATTAAATGATGTTTCATAATGTTATCAATATTGTTTTCATCGAGTATAAAATCTGGAACTAATCCATTCTGTTTAATTTCATAGAATAGCGAGGATAATATATGCTTTATTTTTTCATGTTTACCATCTAGTAGTTGATGAACGAAATTATCACTAATTTTAAAATAACCACAGTATGAACATTCGTACTCACGATCATTTCTAGATGAAGGAAAATACACATCCGACATTAAACCACATATAGGACATTTTTCTTCCAAGATTCCCTCCAATTCTTATTACATCTAGCGTCCATTTCGATAACAACGTAACCGCAACGACAAATGAGGCATTATTCGGGGTCCAAACCGATACTCCAACACAGGTTAAAGGTGATATGAGGCGATTATAATTTATCAAACACTATACTTTTCAATTATTTTTTTCATTAGTTGATCAATATTTACAAAATCAGAATTGAAATGGATACCGGATTCTCCAGTCCTCATCTTTTCTATTTGATCCGAGGTCATAGGATGCTTTTTAATTGGATATCTTCCTGTTATTATCTTTGATGACAAAATATCCAATAATCTCAAATCATCAAAAGAAAAATCAATACCATAGTGCTTTTTGATAATTGGATATAATTTTAGAAGATCATGGTTATCTTTTATGCCATTTACTCCTCTATATTTTTTATCAGAAACTAATTTATTATTATCTGACATTTGCAACCAAAGACCTTTCAATAAACATTCAACAGCCATACCGTATAACATCAAAGATAAAGAAACAAATACAATTTTATCTTCATTTTGATTTGTTAACGATTTCAGATCAGGAATATTATCATATAACAGCTTTGCTCCCATGATCAATTCTTCACCTTGAATTTTCCAAAGTTTTGGATGGTTTCCTACTTTTTCGTGATTCCTTTCAAACCATTTTAATATTTCCATTCTAAACCTCATGATAATTAATTATGTTTCACTAAGAACATATATACGCAATTCAATCCATAGTAACGATTCTTCCTCATAATCCTTTTTCGCAGCTTCAACTCACATTCATCACTAAAATCTTTATGATAAATCTTTTTAAGCCTGTCAAACTCAAAACAAACCACATGACTCAGAAGAAGTTACGCGTTTACTGAGCGAAACGAACAAAACGCGTAATGATATTTCGAGATGATTGATAATTGAAAAATCAAAAGTGCGCAAAGCACTTCAGCAAAAGATGAATGAGAGCAAAAACACCTAAAACGTCCGACGAAGTCGGACACCAAATAAGCGCAGACTTTCGCAATCCTCCGAAGGAGGTGCGAAAGTTCTGTCGCGACAAGCACCGCGCAGCGGCGCCCTTTTCTTTCGTCCATTTCTTTTGGGCGACGCAAAAGAAATGGACAAACGGATTTAAAAGGTGCGAAGCACCTTTTGCGTATTGCATGATCCATGCAGAAAAGAAATTCATAAGGCGAATCCTTATGTTGTACTCCGACACTCGGATATCTCGATGTCTTTAGAGCATGCCCGGCTTGAGGGCTAATTGCTAATTCAAAAATGCATATCCCGCAGATATCTGAATAATATAAGTATCAATATTTCCTGATTTTGATCCGTTATTATAAGTGAGCACGGACGGGCTGGTGCGATTAAAGTCATTTTTTATTTTAATGTTGTATCTTGTCCACTCGGCTCCGAGAGAAAGAAAAAATCCTCCGCTGAAATAAAGAACACCTGAAACTTCTATACCGAATATAAATGAATTATTGCTCTGACTGGTTTTGGAATCTATTGAATCGAATAGACCCTTTGCTACAGGAATCGCGTTAAATGTACCTATTGAATATCCGAGAAATGGCGCAATCGTTACGTCCCATTCTCGTCTTACGGTAACATGGTATACAGGAGCAAATATAATATTCCATGCTTTAAGAAGAAACCCCTGCTCGTTCGGATAGTCCGCGCCGAATGTCGATTTTTGCGCTACCATCGCCCTCGCGAGTTTTCCCTTCACTCCGAAATGATCAAGCGGCATATATTCACCGAACATCGAAAAAGCAAATGAATAATGCTGAAGTTCGACCTTCTTGGTAACTTCCGATTCTTCAAAACTATACGTCGTGCCGCTTACAAAATCTTTTTCTGCTTTGATAATTGAACCTGAAACTAGACCCATCCCGAGCGAAGCACCTGCAAATATCTGCCCCGCATATGCTCCTTCCGGCGGTTTATCAAGATCTTCGAAAACTGATCTGTCGGCAGAATAAAGCGCGCCGTAGGTTAAAAGAACAGCAACTGTTATTATTCGGCGCAAATTCATAATGCCTCCCGGTTGAATTATATTAAACCTGCTCAATTTTCTTTTCAACCATTATTAATACTAAAACTTACAAAATTACAAAAGTCAGTTTTTCTCTCTGCCTTTAAGATATATTAAAAGACCCGCAGTGGCGCACAAAATAAATATCCCCGAAAGAAAAAGGAACCCTTTAGGCGCGCCGAAAGCATCAGAAACCAGTCCGAATACCGGTCCGATAGCAACATATAAAATTCTCGATCCCATGCTTACCGTCGAAAGAACTGTCGCTCTTATGTGACTTTCCGCTTTCGAATTTATTATATCCAGAAAAAACGGAGTCGCGACACCCCACAAAAAAGACTGAACAAATGCAAGAATCACAGCGTATTTAAAAAACGCAACCGAGGCATAAACAAGCGGGATGACGAGCAGCAAAGCAAGAGTTTTCTTTTTGCCGATTATTGTTGAAATAGAATGAGAGAAACGTGCACCCAGAGCAGATGATGTCTGAAAAAAGAAAAACAATAATCCGTAAGCCGAAAGCGGAATTTTAAGTTCAGGTAAAATCAGAAAATATCCCCATATGGAAATTATTCCGCATGTAAGAACGGCTCCGGAAACAAAACCCGCGCTCAAAATAACGGGATGGCGTAAACTGAAAAATACCGCATCGATAATTTCTTTCATCACACCCGAACGGCGTGATTCTGTTTTTTTTACATCGCGCATAAACGCCGCCGAAAGCGGAATCATAACTGCAGTCGCCGCATTGCAGAAAAAAGGAAGCCTGAGTGAAATTGAACCGAGAAACCCCCCGGCAACCGAAGAAAGTGCCGCACCCACACGTGCGAAAAATTCCGCATGACTTTCTTTTTTCCGGTACTCAGAAGCTTTTCCTTCTGCATGGAGAGTATCGTATAAAAGGGCTGATTCTGTTCCCGAGCACATGCTGAAACCAAAACCGAGAAACACTTCACATAGCATAAACAAAATAAGGGATGATGAAAAACAGTAAATTAGAAGCCCGATGCAGACAGCTATTCCGCCTGCAACAAGTGTTCTTTTCCGGCCGCATCTGTCAGAAAAATAACCCGACGGAATTTCGAACAAAAGCATGGAAGCCGAAAAAACCGCCTGAACCAATAGTATCTGAAATGCGGAAAGATTATTATCCTTATAGAAGGGAATAATTACAGGAGCAATCAAAAGAAAGTCCCTGAAAAATTTAAAATTATAAAGAAGGTATATATTTCTGTTCATGCTATGACGGAATATATTTTTCTTCGTCCATGTAAAGGAAATAATCTTTTCTATATATAATCTTCAATTGATTGACATAATGCGCGTCAATTTTAGTCTTAACTGGTGATCAAAATAATTAACATAAGAAAAAAGTCACCTGCCGATAGACAAGGTCTCCTTGCAGGAGATGAAATAATCAGCATCAACGGCATGGAAGTCAGGGATTATCTCGACTATAAATTATATTCCACAGACTTCCCTCTCGAATATATCATCAGACGTAACGGCGAAACATATTCTCTCATCTTTGACGAAGAAGAAGACGCATACGACAAAGGCATTGATGTCGAAGACATGAAAATCAAACATTGCGGAAACAAATGCATCTTCTGCTTTGTCGATCAGAATCCAACCGGTCTCAGAAAAGGATTATATCTGAAGGATGAAGATTTCAGATATTCATTTCTCTACGGAAGCTACTTTACGCTCTCAAACATACGTGATGAAGATCTCAAAAGAATAAAACAGCAGCATCTCTCGCCTTTATATATTTCAGTTCATGCGGCAGACAAAAAAGTCCGCATGAAACTTCTCGGAATCAATTATGATGACGGTTTCAAAAGAAAGCTCGCGTTCCTCACGCGGAATAAGATCGAATTGCATACGCAGATCGTTCTATGCCCGGGAATCAATGACGGCAAGGTTCTTGACGATACGGTAAAATTTCTGCATTCCCATCATCCGTACGTTTTATCAGTAGCAGTGGTTCCCGTCGGCAAAACCTGTCACCGGGATAAGCTTTTCAGCATTGATTCTTTTACAGAAACAACATCAGCCGTAGTCATAAAGCAGATTGAATCCCTTCAAAAAGATTTTCTTAAAAATTCAGATACCCGTTTTGTTTTTGCGGCCGACGAGTTTTATTTAAAGGCAGGCATAAAAATTCCGAATAAAAATTATTACGAAAATTTTTCGCAATACGAAAACGGCGTCGGCATGAGCCGAATCTTTCTGGATGGATTAAAACGGGCAAAAAAAACATTTCCGAAAGCAATGAAAGAAAAACGCAATCTTCTCATCGTTACGGGAAAATCTTTCTATCCGGTTCTCATCAAACATCTTCTTCCCGAACTTGAGAAAATAAAAAATCTCACGATAAAAATAATCGCCGCTGAAAACCGCCTTTTCGGAAGCAGTGTAACCGTTGCAGGGCTCCTTTGCGGAAAGGATATCATTCATGCGGTAAAACAATCGGATTTCTCTGCTGACAAAATCATTCTTCCTGACACATGTCTTAATTTTGACGGGATGTTTCTCGACGACATGACACTTCCTGCTTTGAAAAGAAAGCTCAAAACTGATGTTGAAATTTTTACAAAATTTTCTTGCCTCTTCGATTAAATAATATTAAAAACTTCACCATATAAACATTTGGGAAGTGATATACCAAAGCACTTTCTGATTAATCTAACGGATATACGGCGGTGTTAAGGTGAAAATCAGATTCTCATATTTCATTCCTTTTCTGATAGGACTCACTCTTTCAGCAATTCTCGGAATCACCATATGGAAGATATTCTTTTTTATTTTTTCATACATCGGCTTCTGCATCAGTCTTGGTCAGATTTTAGAAGCAAAATTTAAAATCACCGACATCGGAAGGCGAATTGCAATTTTAATGATCTGCCCTCTTTTCATTGTCTTTTTCGGGTTTATGCAGAGAGAAAACATGCAGTTGGAAGAAACTGTTTTCTATTTTGCGTATTTCCTTTCAGCCGGAATATTCGCAAGAGTTCTCATTCATTACGCCATTGCCAAGGTTTTCGGTCCCTTAATCTGGGGACGGGGCTTTTGCGGATGGGCATGCTGGACAGCTGCAATACTCGAATGGCTTCCTATAAAAACAAATTGCAAGATCCCTTCTAAATATGCTTTGTTCAAAATTCCGGTTTTCGCTGCTTCAATTTTAATTCCGTTCTTTTTCATCAAGTCAGGATATGACTACGTGCATGGTCACATTATAGGATCAGACCTTACTATCATACAGAGTGCAAAATTTGATCAGTTAATACTTTTTATTTGCGGAAACGCTCTTTATTATGCCTCAGCGGTAATTCTTGCTTTTGCCTTCGGCAAAAAACGCGCGTTCTGCAAAATTCTGTGTCCCGTTTCCCTTGTAATGAAAATTCCGTCGCGCTTTGCGCGCATAAAAAAGTATCCTTCAGGAAAGAAATGCATAGAGTGCGGAAAATGCAGCGCATCATGTCCGATGGATGTTGACGTCATGAGCTATATCAGGGATGGAAAAGCGGTAACATCTACCGAATGCATACTATGCGGCATCTGCAGTACCGTGTGTCCGGCCGAAGCAATTAACTGAAAAGAAAATCTCCTTGACGCAGCAAAGCCTCAAAGAGACCTTAAATAATCGGCTCTCCTAGCTCAGTGGATAGAGCACCGGCCTCCGGAGCCGGGTGCCCGGGTTCGATTCCCGGGGAGAGCGATTATCAACAAAATTCACCTCAACTAAACATAATTTAATTATGAGTTAAACTTTATTTAAAATTACTTCATTTTCTGTAACATCCCCGTTAATTATTTAATAAAATCAAAATTAATCTTGTCTTTATGGTCCGTTTTGAATTATGGTCAATTATGCAGAAAGAGGTCAGGGATAAGATTTCTTCACGTCAAGAATCCGCAAGGATCTTTGACAGGGTTATCGGCTTGGCTTTTACTATATGTTTCGCAATTATAGGCTTGATATTTGCAGGAAGATGGGTTGATAATAAACTTGGCTTTCGGCATATATTCACAATAATATTTGCGGCATGGGGTTTTTCTGCTTCAATGGTTTATCTTTACATTATGTTAAAAAGAGATAAACTTTAGAAAAGGGGATTTATGACATCAAGACAGAGCATAAAAATTCTGTTTCTGATAGCGGCTTTGCTTATTTCTGCAAATCTTTCCGCTGTGCCCTACCGCACTCCGACTGAACCCGCTCACGAACAGGATCCATTAATGCATCATCTCTCGGATCACGGTTATATTGAGTTCCCCGGAATTAAAATCGAACTTCCCCGATTCACACCAGTGAAAGTAGGCTCCTTTACTCTCGATTTCTCACTAACTAATCATTTTGCATTCTACTGGTTAGGATTTATAATTCTTATTCTGATACTCAGACGATTCAAAAAAAAGAAACTGGTTCAAACAGGTTTTATGGGACAAATGGTTGAGGCAATTGTCCTTTTTGTGCGTGACGATATTGTCAAACCTGCAATGCCTCATGACTACAATAAGTTTCTTCCTTTTTTTCTGACTCTTTTTTTCTTTCTGCTGATACAAGATATAATCGGGCTTTTTCCTTTTATGAGCCAGGCAACAAAGAATTTATCAATAACTTCCGCTTTTGCAATTATCGTTTTAATTGTCTGGCAGATTGCCGCCGTCAGCAAACACGGTTTTTTCGGCTACATGAAAACCTTCATGCCTATTAAAAAAGGAGACATGGCGGCTCCGGCAGTAATCGGTATGAACATTTTTCTTTTTCCTCTCGAATTCATGCAGATTCTTACAAAACCCTTCGCTCTTTCAATCCGTCTTTTCGCAAACATGGTCGCCGGGCACGCGGTAATCCTTACATTTCTTCTTCTGGGATGGAACTCCGTTAATCTCAGCTGGAATATCGGGGTCATAATCCCGGGCATATTCGGGGCTGTATTCATATATGTTTTAGAAATACTAGTGGCATTTTTGCAGGCTTATGTATTCACACTTCTTTCGGCGATGTTCATTGGAAACGCTCTGGAAGAATCACATTAATATAAGGAGATATTTATGGAACTCGGAACAGGTTTAGCTCTTTTGGGAGCAGGAATAGGAGCAGGAATAGTTGCTCTCGGTGCGGGGCTTGGAATCGGGAAAATCGCATCATCAGCAATGGAAAGCGTTGCACGTCAGCCGGAATCAGCATCAAAAATTCAGACACTGATGATTCTCGGAGCAGCGCTCGTCGAAGGTGTTGCATTTTTCTGCGCACTTATCGCGTTTCTCATTGTTTCTCATTTATAACAGCAAATAATAGAGGCAGATATGGTTTCTCTTAATCTCGGATTATCAATTCTAATTGTTGTCAGTTTTCTAATAACATATTTGATTTTTGCTAAATTTTTCTGGAAACCGATTCTTCGCACCATACGCGAACGCGAAGAAATGATTCAGACGGAAATCGAAAGTTCGAAAAAAGCGAACATCGATTCCGAAAAAAATATCCGCGAGAGCGAAGAAATTCTTCTTAATACCCGGAAGGAAGCAGAAAGAATAATGCTCGAATCAAAAAGAAATGCCGAGAGAATCCGTGCGGATATTGTTGAAACAGCAAAACTAGAAACTCAGATGATTCTTCAGCAGGCTCGAGATCAGGTTGAAATAGAAAGAGGACGCATCATTGAGGATTTAAGAAAGGATATTGCAGGCCTGACAATTCTTGCATCCCAGAAAATTCTGATGCGTACATTAACTACTGAAGAAAATGACAGAATAATTTCTGAAACAGTAGACAGGCTTATCAACTGATGGAAAGATCACTGATTTCAAAAAGATATGCAAAAGCCCTTTGCGAAACTGCCGTCAAGCTCGGAAAGCTTGACGAGGTTTCCGGAGGAATTCTTTTTTTTACCAAAAAGATTTTAAGTGATCGGAAATTAATGGATTTTCTTTCGTCTTCTGCCGTTTCGCCTTCAGCCAAAAAAGCTTTCATAGAAGATAACCGTGAAAATCTCAGCAGTCTTTTAAGCAACTGCTTCAATATTATGATCGACAATGGCAGATTTTCTCTTTTCGAAAAAGTCTGCTTCGAATGGAATATTTACGAAAAAAAACAAAGAAAGATTATTACAGTAAAAATAATAACTTCTTCTGAATTGTCAGAAAGAAACAATGGTCAGATTATGAATTTCATCCGAAAATTACATCCTGACTGCAAATATGAAATTTACAGCGAAACAGACCCTTCAATATTGGGCGGATTTATACTTAAAATCGATAATATCATTTATGACTACAGTGTATCCGGTTCATTAGACCGGATGAAAAATCATATAATGAATTCATCGGTATAACGGGCGGTAACATGCAGATCAAATCAAATGAAATTGCACAGGTTTTGAAACAACAGATAGAAAATTATTCTTCCAATGGCGGAGTTGAAGAGACCGGAGAAGTTATTCTTGTCGGTGACGGAATAGCGCGCATATCAGGTCTTGACAAAGTCATGAACGGAGAACTTCTCGTTTTTCCGAATGATGTAACAGGCATGGCTCTCAACCTTGAAGAAGACAATGTCGGAGCAGTACTCTTTACCGGCGAAAATCTTGTCAAACAGGGAGATATTGTAAAACGTACCGGAAATATTGCAGAAGTACCAGTAGGGAAAGAACTGCTTGGCCGTGTCGTTAATCCTCTCGGCGAACCCATTGACGGAAAAGGTCCGATCTCTTCATCGCAGAAATATCCTATAGAAAGAAAAGCTACAGGCGTTCTTACCCGCAAATCCGTAACCGAGCCGCTTGCAACCGGAATCAAGGCTATCGACGGACTGATTCCAATCGGACGCGGTCAGCGCGAACTTATAATCGGAGATAAAAAAACCGGAAAGACCGCTGTTTGTATCGA
>Ga0255346_1003924_pt1 | contig 16914 bp, 10 predicted proteins | sample wastewater_treat_FD_194410 | JGI IMG/M metagenome (GOLD analysis project Ga0255346, IMG submission 194410) | Wastewater microbial communities from Lulu Island WWTP, Vancouver, Canada - plant22 | ecosystem: Engineered > WWTP > Wastewater > Unclassified | place: Canada: Vancouver, British Columbia... | reverse complement strand
GTTGTGTATTGCTGGGTGTTGCCGAATGGGGCGGCACTTCGGCATTGAAGTCGCTTACCATTGTGCCGAATGATAATCATTTGATTCTCACCATACATTACTACAATCCTTTTCAGTTCACGCATCAAGGAGCTGAATGGGTAGAAGGTTCCGATGCCTGGCTGGGGACAAAATGGAACGATACGCAAGCCGAACGGCAAGCGGTAATGAATGAATTTCAGGCAGCCATTGCTTTGTCAAAATCAAAAAATATCCCCATCTATATCGGTGAATTTGGAGCTTATTCAAAAGCCGATATGGATTCGCGAGTAAGATGGACACGCTTTCTTTCCCGATGGTTCGAACAGCAAGGATTTAGCTGGGCGTACTGGGAATGGAATTCAAGTTTCGGCATTTATGATCCACAAACAAAAACCTATCGAACGCAATTGGTCAATGCTCTTACAAACGATGCCATGCCTGCTGCACAAAGCGTAAATTAAAGCAAAACAATAGAATGACTACAGAAAAAATCGGGTTAAGGGAAAAGATTGGCTACGGATTTGGTGATGCGGCCTCTTCCATGTTTTGGAAGATTTTCGGAATGTATTCGCTGTTTTTCTATACGGATGTTTTCGGAATAACGGCTGCAGCTGCCGGAACGATGTTCCTGGTGGCACGTTTGTGGGATTCTTTTTTCGATGTATTCGTGGGCATAATGAGCGACCGTACCAAAACCCGCTGGGGAAAATATCGTCCATACTTGCTTTGGTTTGCTATTCCTTTTGCCGTGATGGGTGTTATCACTTTTTACACTCCCGATTTCGGACAAACCGGAAAGCTGATTTACGCTTACGTTACCTATTCTCTGATGATGATTGTGTATTCGCTGATTAATGTGCCTTATGCTTCATTGTTAGGATCCATTACTTCAAATCCGATCGAACGCAACACACTTTCTTCCTACCGAATGTCGTTTGCATTTATCGGCAGTTTTGTAACGTTTATGCTGTTGCAACCGTTGGTCGATTTTTATGCCGGACATTTTGGAGGGGAAAACATTATAAAAACAACAGAAAATTCAATTAGCACCAACCCTACGGGATGGGTTTTAGGTGTTGGAACAATCGGCGTTGTGTGTGTCGTTTTGTTTTTACTGTGTTTTAATTGGACGAAAGAACGTGTAACACAAATCGAAAGCGAAGAAAATGTTTCCGTCAAACAGGATTTGAAAAATCTGTTTCACAATTCTCCGTGGTGGATTCTCATTGGAACAGGACTGGCAGCTTTGCTTTTCAATGCCATACGTGATAGTGTGGCGATTTACTATTTTCGCGATTATGTACGGGTGAATTATCGAATGGCCGGTACCGGATGGGACATGACGACTATCTATTTCCTTGTCGGACAGGCAGCCAATTTGATTGGAGTAATGGCAGCACCCGCTGTTTCTGCTAAATATGGCAAGAAACGAACGTACATGATTTCCATTTTGATGGCGGGAATTTTGAGTACGGGATTTTATTTTGTTCCAAATAATGTTCCGCTGATTCTTGTTTTGCAATTTTTTACTTCTATTTTCGCAGGATATGTATTGCCACTGCTTTGGTCGATGTTTGCCGATATTGTCGATCATCAGGAACTGACTACGGGACGACGTGCTACGGGATTGATTTTCTCGTCTTCTTCCATGTCTCAAAAATTGGGTTGGGCATTGGGAGCAGCTTTAAGTGGTTGGATTTTGGCAATTTTCAATTATAATCCGCAGGCTGCACAACAGGCTGTAGAAACCATTTTCGGCGAGCGACTGATGATCAGCCTGTTCCCGGCTCTTTGCAGTTTACTGGCATTTGTAGGAATGTTGTTTTATCCGCTTTCCGACAAAAAAGTAAAAGAAATAATCGAACAACTCGACCAGAAAAGAGCAAAATCGACAATTCAATAAAACCGGATTTTTCAGTCAAAACGTTGTAAATATTTGATTTCGAAATGATAAATTATTCAAAACAACCAGCAAACAAGAATATTTCTTTTAATCTAATAAAATTAAAGGAGGAAGTTTACGACGAATTAACGCAAGATATTCTTCCGTTTTGGACAAAAAAAATGAAAGATTCCAAAAACGGAGGTTATTTCGGACAAATGACCGGCAAAAATCAGTTGGTCAAAAATGCGCCACGAGGAGGAATTTTGAATGCACGCATTTTGTGGACTTTTTCTTCCGCAGCTTTGCATTTGAAAAACGAGGCGTATCTGAAGGAAGCTGAACATGCAAAGGAATATATTTTCAACCATTTTTTTGATGAAGAATTTGGAGGAACTTACTGGATGCTGAATGCAGATGGTTCGCCTGTCGACACCAAAAAACAGATTTACAGTCAAGCATTTTTCATTTATGCATTGGTCGAATTTTATCGTGTAAGCGGCAATGAAACGGCTTTGGAAAAGGCAAAAGAACTTTTTTCGTTGATAGAAAAATACAGTTTCGATAAGGACAAAAACGGCTATTTCGAAGCATACAGTCGCGATTGGATTTTGCTCGACGATGTACGTTTGAGCAAAAAAGATGCCAACGAAAAAAAGACGATGAACACCCATTTGCACTTGCTCGAAGCTTACACTCATTTATTTCGGGTTTGGAAAAATCCTCTGTTGGAAAAGCAACTGAAAAATTTGATAAATCTTTTTCTCGAAAAAATTATCAATTCCGAAACATATCATTTGAATCTTTTTTTCGATGAAAATTGGGTGTGCAAATCGTCCATTCAATCGTTCGGACACGATATTGAAGCCTCCTGGTTGTTGGACGAAGCCGGAGTGGTTTTGGGTGATGCGGAAACACTGAAAAAAGTGAGAAATACCGTTCTTCGCGTAGCAGATGCTGCAGCAGAAGGACTTCGTGAAGACGGAGGGCTGATGAACGAAAAAAACGTTGAGACAAATCACCTCGACACAAATAGCGATTGGTGGCCGCAAGCAGAAGCTGTGGTCGGATTTTTCAATGCATATCAACTATCGAAAAAAGAATCTTACCTCGAAAAAGCAATTTGTTCCTGGAATTTTATCAAAGAAAACCTGATTGACAAAGAAAATGGCGAATGGTACTGGTCGGTTTCGAAGGACGGGCGAAAAGACACGTTGAACGATAAAGCCGGATTTTGGAAATGCCCATACCACAACAGCCGGATGTGTTTGGAACTGATTAATCGAATAAAATGACAATTTCAATTAAAAGTGTTACCTAAAATGATGAAATATCGCAAACAAATATTGACATTGATTTTTTCTTTTTTCTTGATGAGCTGTTTCGCAGCACCAAAAAATTCGCCGGTTGCTCTTAATGGACAATTGAAAGTTGCAGGAACGCAACTTTGCAATGAAAAAGGAGAACCGGTGGTTCTTCGTGGCGTGAGTTTGGGTTGGCACAACCTTTGGCCACGATTCTACAACAAAAAAGCAGTGAAATGGCTTGCCAACGATTGGCATTGCAGTGCCATTCGCGCAGCAATGGGAGTTCAAATTGAAAATAACTATCGTGAAAATCCACAATTTGCATTGCAATGCATTACGCCGGTAATTGAAGGAGCTATTGAAAATGGCATTTATGTAATTATCGATTTTCATGCACACCACAAATATTTGGATGAAGCAAAGTCTTTTTTCAAAAAAATGTCCACCAAATACGGGAAATATCCAAACGTTATTTACGAAATCTGGAATGAACCCGATTATTTTGAATGGCCGGAAGTAAAAACCTATGCGGAAGAAGTGATTGGAGTGATTCGCGAAAATGATTCGAATAACATTATTTTGGTAGGAAACCCTCATTGGGATCAGGATTTGCATTTGGTTGCCGAAGATCCGATTCAGAATGCAACAAACATTATGTACACCATGCATTTTTATGCTGCAACTCACGATAAATGGTTGCGCGATCGTACCGATGCCGCCATTGCAAAAGGTATTCCTGTTTTTGTCTCGGAATGTGGAGCATCGGAGGCGAATGGCGACGGACGTTTGGGAACAGAAGAATGGAAAACGTATGTGGAATGGATGGAAAACCGAAAACTGAGCTGGGTTGCATGGTCAGTTTCCGACAAAAACGAAACTTGTTCAATGCTTTTGCCTAACGCTTCTTCCTATGGAAAATGGAACGACAATCTGCTCAAACCTTGGGGAAAACTTGCACGACAAAGCATTATCGATAATAATCATAAAAAATAATTAATATGAAATTCAAAATTTTACCATTACTGCTCCTATTGATGCTGACCAATCCACTCGGAGCAAAAATTTTGTTGCCCGAAATCATGAGCGATAACATGGTTTTGCAACAAAACACTAAAGTCAATCTCTGGGGAAAATCCGATCCCGGAAAAACTGTCGAAATTCGCCCTTCATGGACTTCCGAAATTACTAAAGTGAAGGTCGATGCAAAAGGAAATTGGATCGCTTCCGTTGCTACACCTGCAGCAAGTTTTACTCCATATACCATTTCCTTTTCAGATGGCGAAAAACTTACTTTGAAAAATATTCTTATTGGCGAAGTTTGGCTTGCTTCCGGGCAGAGCAACATGGAAATGCCGTTGAATGGCTTCTGGAACAATCCGATTCTCAAAGCTAACGAAACTATTGCGATGGCAGGACAAAACAAAGGAATGCGTTTTGTTACCATTCCTAAAACGGCAGCAATGACGCCTCAGGAAACCGTTAAAGGAACTTGGAAAGAATGTAATTCGGAAAATGCTCCCTGGTTTAGCGCCACAGCATATCATTTCGCCCAAATGCTTTATCGGACATTAAACGTTCCGGTAGGAATAATTGTTTCCAGTTGGGGAGGAACGAGAGTAGAAGGATGGATTAATCGTGAGATTCTTGAGACCTATCCTGATATTGATTTGAGCGAAAAGGCCATTAACGAACTCAACCCCATGGCTCGACCCATGCTTATGTACAACGCCATGATACATCCGTTAATCCACTATACCATAAAGGGATTTATCTGGTATCAAGGTGAATCAAATGTGGGGAAACATGATGTATATGCCGAGCGACTTGCCAACATGGTCAATTTGTGGCGAAAAGATTGGGGATTGGGCGATTTGCCTTTTTATTACGTCGAAATAGCGCCGTGGATTTATGGCGATGGCGAGACCGGTACTTCGGGAGCTTTGTTGCGCGAAGCTCAATTTAAGGCTCAATCATTGATTCCGAACAGCGGAATGATTTCGACCAACGATTTGGTGGAAGAATACGAAAAGAACAACATTCATCCGCGGAACAAAATCGATGTGGGCAAACGACTGGCTTTTTTGGCTCTTTCGCAAACATACGGACTGAAAGGAATTGCGTCGCACGGCCCGGAATATAAATCGATGGAAATAAAAGACGGAAAAATTTACCTTTCCTTCAACTATGCTGAAGATGGGTTCAGTCGCGCAGTGGACATAAAAGGTTTTGAAATTGCGGGAGAAGACCAGATTTTTTATCCTGCAAAAGTAGAAGTCGATTTAAACAATCGCATTTTGATTGTTTCCAATGAAAATATATCAAAACCCGTAGCAGTGAGATATTGCTTTAAAAATTTCCAAATCGGTAATCTTTACAACACACGCGAATTACCTGTAGTTCCCTTCAGAACGGACAATTTCGAAAAATAAAACTGTTGAAAAATGAAAAAAATATTTATTTCCGTCGTTAGTTTAATTTTGGCAATGAATGCAAATGTGGACGCTCAAAAAACCGTCCCCTTGTATCAGAATCCAAAAGCAACCGTGGAAGAACGTGTAAATGACTTGCTTTCGCGAATGACACTCGAAGAAAAAATCGGGCAAATGAATCAGTTTGTCGGGATTGAACATATTAAAGCTGCCGAAGCTAATCTTACAGCCGAACAACTAAAAAACAATACTGCAAGCGCTTTTTATCCCGGATTTTCGACCACTGATTTGGAAAACCTGACAAAAGAAGGTCTGGTTGGCTCGTTTCTTCATGTTTTAACTATTCAGGAAGCCAATTATCTTCAGTCGCTGGCTATGCAAAGCCGATTGAAAATTCCCGTCATTTTTGGTATCGATGCCATTCACGGAAATGCCAATGCACCCGACAATACTGTGTATCCGACAAATATCGGTTTGGCTTCGTCATTCGATACGGAAATGGCATACAAAATTGCCCGACAAACAGCTAAGGAAATGCGATCGATGAATATGCACTGGACGTTCAATCCAAATATAGAAGTTGCCCGTGATCCGCGTTGGGGTCGTGTTGGCGAAACTTTCGGTGAAGATCCTTATCTGGTCACCCAAATGGGCATTCAAACAGTCAAAGGTTATCAAGGCGATTTAAACAGTGAGAACGACGTTTTGGCCTGCATTAAGCATTTCGTTGCCGGAAGCGAACCGATCAACGGAACCAATGGCTCACCGGCCGATCTTTCGGAACGGACATTACGCGAAGTTTTTTTCCCTTCTTTCAAAGCCGGTGTTGATGCCGGAGCTATGTCGGCGATGATGTCGCACAACGAACTTAACGGCATTCCCTGCCACAGCAACGAATGGCTGATGACCGATGTGCTGAGGAAAGAATGGGGATTCAAGGGTTTTATCGTGAGCGATTGGATGGATATCGAACATTTGTACGACTTACATGCAACGGCCGAAAATCTGAAGGAGGCTTTTTATCAATCCATTATGGCCGGAATGGATATGCACATGCACGGCATTCACTGGAACGAACTGGTTTCGGAACTGGTGAAAGAAGGGCGCATTCCCGAATCGCGAATCGATGAATCGGTACGAAAAATCCTGACGATAAAATTTCGTTTGGGGCTTTTCGAGCATCCTTATGCCGACGAAAAAACAACGATGAAAATCCGATTAAATCCCGAACACCGACAAACTGCTCTTGAAGCCGCACGCAACAGTATTGTTTTACTGAAAAACGACGGAATTCTTCCTTTAACGGAAAAATATAAAAATGTGCTCGTAACCGGTATCAATGCCAACGATATGAATATTCTCGGCGACTGGAGTGCGGTTCAAAAAGATGAAAATGTGATCACCGTTTTGGAAGGACTAAAAATGGTATCGCCAAATACACATTTCGAGTTCGTCGATCAAGGCTGGGATCCACGAAACATGTCACCCGAAAAAGTAAACGAAGCCGCTGAAAAAGCCAAGTCCTCCGATTTGAATATCGTAGTTGCCGGAGAATATATGATGCGTTTCCGCTGGACAGAACGAACCGGAGGGGAAGATACAGACCGTTCGGATATCGATTTGGTTGGATTGCAAAACGAACTGATCGAAAAAGTGGCGGCATCGGGAAAGCCAACGATTTTGATTTTGATTACCGGTCGTCCGTTGGGGGTAGAAAAAGCAGTTGGGAAAGTGAATGCACTTGTTCAGGCTTGGGAACCGGGAATGTACGGAGGCGAGGCAATAGCCGAGATTCTTTATGGAAAAATCAATCCTTCGGCAAAACTTCCCATAACTATTCCTCGAAGCGTCGGTCAGATACAAATGATTTACAATCACAAACCTTCGCAATACTTTCATCCGTATGTGGTAACTTCCAGTGAACCTTTATATCCATTCGGATTCGGGTTGTCGTTCACCACCTACAAATATGATAATCTCCAACTTTCCGGTTCGGAAATTTCGAAAGACGAAAACCTTGAAGTAAGTGTGGATGTTACCAATACCGGCAAAATGGATGGTACGGAAATTGTGCAACTTTACCTTCGCGATAAGTTCAGTTCCGTAACACGGCCGATAAAGGAATTGAAGGATTTTGCCCGTGTAACGCTGAAAACCGGTGAAACCAAAACCGTACATTTTACTGTTTCTCCCGACAAACTCACTTTTTTGGATAAAAATCTGAAGCCGGTGGTTGAAAACGGAGAATTTATCGTAATGGTCGGTTCTTCGTCCCGAGAGGAAGATTTACTGAAACAAAGTTTTTACGTGAAAGAATAGAAATCGAAATGAAAAAAAACTGGCTCATTTTTCTTTTAAGCATTTCGTGCTTAGAAGCATATGCTCAAAACACTTCGAACGTACGTTTTAATTCGCTCGGGTTTGTGCCTCAGCAAATGAAGGAAGCAACAATTATCAAAAAATGCGACTCTTTTGTTATAAAAGATGCGGCAACTCATGAAATGGTTTTTGCCGGCAAAACAAGAGGCCCCATTTTTCAGCAAGATGTGAATCAAGAGGCATGGATTGCCGATTTCTCGGGGTTTACAAATCGCGGGAATTATTATATCGAACTTTCGGACGGTGAAAAATCGGCAGCGTTTCCGGTTAATGAAAATGTATATAATGAGCCGTTCGAAACCGTCATGCGGGGTTTTTACCTGTGGCGATGCGGCACTGACGTTCATGGCAAGCACAATGGAGAAATATTTTCACATGCAGCTTGCCATTTGGATGATGGGTATGATGATTATCTTGGCAACAAGGGATTTAAACGTGACGGGACAGGCGGCTGGCACGATGCAGGTGATTACGGCAAATATGTTGTAAATGCCGGAATCACCCTCGGCATCCTGTTTATGGCATGGGAACATTTTCAACCGGGTATCGAAAAAATTTCGTTGGACATTCCGGACACAGCTCCCAAATTACCTGATTATTTAAAGGAATTGAAGTGGGAAACGGATTGGATTTTGAAAATGCAATATCCCGATGGCAGTGGCCGTGTATCGCATAAGCTTACCCGTGTCGAGTTTGCACCTTTTATCATGCCGGAGGAAGATAAGGAAAAAAGATATTTTACCGAATGGAGTTCTGCCGCAACGGCTGATTTTGTAGCTATTACAGCAATGGCTGCCCGAATTTTCGCTTCATTCGATAAAGCATATGCCGAAAAATGTTTGAAAGCTGCCCGTCTGAGTTATCAATATCTGAAAGCGCATCCCGAAAATAAACCTTTTGTTCAGGGGGATTTTAAAACAGGTGGTTATCAAACTTCTGATGAAGACGACCGACTTTGGGCTGCTGCCGAAATGTGGCAAACAACCGGCGAAGAGGAATTTTTGAGAGATTTCGAAAAACGAGCCTCAAAAATGAATTCTCGAATTGACGAGGATTGGGATTGGGGAAATGTTTCCAATTTGGGTATGTTCACTTATTCCTTGTGTGAAAGAAAAGGTAAAAACAAAAATGTTGAACAAACCATTCGACAAAATATTATTGCAGTTGCTCAAAAAATAGTGAATAACGCTCAAAAAGATATTTACCGTCGTCCGCTAAAGCGATATTACTGGGGCTGTAACGGAACAGTAGCCAGACAAACCATCAATCTCTTTGTTGCGGATTGTCTCAATTACGATAAAGTTTATAAAGAAACCGCATCGGATGCCGTTGCCCACTTGTTCGGACGAAACTACTACAACCGGTCCTATGTTACCGGAATTGGAATAAATCCACCGATGCACCCACATGATAGACGTTCCGGCGCAGACAAAAATATAGCTCCGTGGCCCGGCTATTTGGTTGGCGGAGGACATACGGCTACCGACTGGGTTGATGAACAAAACGATTACGCTCGTAATGAAATAGCTATTAACTGGCAAGCGCCGCTGGTTTTTGCATTGGGATGGATGTTGAAATGATTTTTTTTCGATGTCCTTTCGGAATCACTATAATTGACAAAAAATAATCTGTTGACGGCATATGCATAAAATTTCATTCTATTAATTATGAGAAACTTATATTCTATTATTATCATTTTTCTTTCGTTCGTTCTATTTAGCTCTTCATGTGCTTCCAAATCATTCCAAAAGATAGAAAACGGAATTATCCTTTCCATAAAAGAAAAGGATAGCATCCCTGCACAAAAAATCAAGATAGAGGTTGTTAACGATAGAATTTTACATGTACTGGCGACGGCCGATAAAAATTTTTCGCAGGAAAAGAGTTTAATCACCATTCCCAATCTCCAATATACGGATAAATTTACAGTAAGAGAAACGGACAAAGAGGTAGTTTTATCGACTGATTCATTGAAGGTAACCGTAAATAAATCAACGGGCGAAATTGCATTTTTTGACAAGCACGATAAACCAATTCTCCTCGAAAATGAGGGAGGCGGAAAAACATTTACGCCCATCGAAGTGGAGGGGACAAAAGGATATACACTACGTCAGGTTTTCGAATCGCGAAACGACGAAGCTTTTTACGGATTGGGACAACATCAGTCGGACGAATTCAATTACAAAGGCAAGAACGAATCTCTCTTTCAGTATAATACAAAAGTTTCTGTTCCAATGATTGTTTCCAACAAAAATTACGGAATTTTGTGGGACAACTATTCATTGAGTAAATTTGGCGACATTCGCGATTATGGACAACTCAACCAGTTTAAACTTTACGACAAAACCGGGAAAGAAGGCGGACTGACGGCAACTTATGCCAATAAAGAAAAAACAATATCAAGAATCGAATCTGCGATTGATTATGAAAACCTTTCGTTGATAAAAAATTTTCCGGAAAATTTCGATTTGTCCGATGCGACGGTAGTTTGGGAAGGACAAATTGAATCTCCCGAAAGTGGAATTTATCGATTCATGCTTCATTATGCCGGTTACACCAAAGTATTTTTGAACAATGAACCTGTAGTAAAAGAACGCTGGCGTGCAGCATGGAATCCGAACGATTACAAATTTTCTTACAACTTCATAGCCGGGCAAAAAATACCGATTCGCATCGAATGGAAACCTGACGGCAATATTTCGTATTTATCTCTCAAAGCACTTAGTCCGGTTGATGACGCAGAACAGAAAAAACTTTCGCTTTGGAGCGAAATGGGCAACGAAATAAATTATTTTTTCATCTACGGAAAAGATATGGACGATGTGATCAGCGGCTACAGAACCGTTACGGGAAAATCGCAAGTGATGCCTCAATGGGCTATGGGCTTCTGGCAAAGTCGCGAAAGATATAAAACCCAACACGAACTATTGGAAACGCTCGCAAAATTTCGTGAAAAACATATTCCCATCGATAACATTGTTCAGGACTGGTCTTATTGGCCTGTTGATGCCTGGGGTAGTCACGATTTCGACAAACAGCGCTTTCCCGACCCAAAAGGTATGGTGGATTCGGTACATGCCATGAATGCAAAGATTATGATTTCGGTTTGGCCCAAATTCTATATTACTACCGAACATTACAAACAGTTTGATGAGCATGGTTGGATGTACCGGCAAGCCGTAAAGGACAGCATTCGCGATTGGATTTATCCCGGCTATATTGGTTCGTTCTATGATGCTTACGCCGAAGGAGCACGCAAATTGTTTTGGAAACAGCTTGAGCAAAAACTATATCCTCTCGGGTTTGATGCTTGGTGGATGGATGCTTCCGAACCGAACATCCAGGACAATACCGATATGAATTATCGAAAAAAATTGTGCGGTCCAACTGCATTGGGACCATCCACCAAATATTTCAACGCTTATGCGTTGATGAATGCCGAAGCCATATACGACGGGCAGCGAGGTGTTGACCCCAATCGGCGGGTATTTCTTCTCACCCGATCAGGATTTGCGGGATTGCAACGCTATTCCACTGCCGTTTGGAGTGGCGACATCGGAACGCGTTGGGAAGACATGAAAGCCCAAATTTCGGCCGGACTGAATTTTTCGTTAAGTGGAATACCTTATTGGACAATGGATATCGGCGGATTTAGCGTCGAAAAAAGATACGAAAACGGACAACGAATTTTTGATAAAACAGGCGAAGAAAATGCCGATCTGAAAGAATGGCGCGAACTCAACACCCGATGGTATCAATTTGGAGCTTTCGTCCCATTGTTTCGCGCTCACGGTCAGTTTCCATTTCGAGAGCCATTCAACATTGCGCCTGAAGATCATCCCGCCTACAAATCGATCCTCTATTATGATCGGTTGAGGTATCGACTTATGCCTTATATTTATTCGCTTGCGGGAATGACCTTTTTCAATGATTATACCATCATGCGTGCTTTGGCAATGGATTTTACCGATGATGCGAATGTAACCAATATTGGTGACCAGTATATGTTTGGAACGGCTTTCATGGCTTGTCCTGTTTATGAATACGGAGCACGAACCCGAAAAGTATATTTTCCGAATTGTGCAGGATGGTACGACCTGTATTCCGGCACTTTCATCGACGCAAAGCAGTGGAAAACGGTAGATGCTCCTTACGAAAGAATGCCCATCTTCGTTCGCGCCGGCAGTATCGTTCCTTTTGGCCCCGAGATAGAATATTATAATCAAAAATTGCCTGACGAGATCACGCTTTATGTTTACGACGGACAGAATGGTTCGTTTACCCTGTATGAAGACGAAGCGGTAAACTACAATTACGAGAAGGGGAAATTCAGCATGATTCCTTTCTCTTTCGACAATTCCACAAAAACACTTAAGATTGGAGAACGAAAGGGATCTTACGACGGGATGCTGCAAAATAGAAAATTTAACGTTATTTTTGTACAACAAAATTCTCCAAAACCTCTGGATTTCGAAACCAAAGGAATTGAAGTGAAATACACAGGGGAAAAAGTAACCATAAAATTATAGCAATGAAAAAAATCGGAATCTATCTCTTTGCATCACTCCTAACATTGGCATGGAATGTTTCTGGACAAGAAAATGGGAGAAAGGTCAGCAGTTTCAACGAAGGATGGAAATTCCATTTGGGAGACGTTGCAGCGGCCTCACAGCCATCGTTCGACGACTCCGATTGGAGAAGCCTCACTCTACCTCACGACTGGGCTATTGAAGGCTCCTTTAGCATAGATAATCCTTCGGGAGCCGGAGGAGGAGCACTACCGGGTGGTGTAGGCTGGTATCGAAAAACTTTTCGAGTAGATCCATCGACAAAAGGCAAACAGTTGTTTGTCGGATTTGATGGTGTGTACATGAATTCAGACGTCTGGATCAATGGACATCATCTGGGGTTTCGTCCCTACGGATACATTTCGTTTCAATATGACCTCACGCCTCATCTCCGTTTCGATGGCGAGAATGTGATTGCAGTCAGGGTCGATAATAGCAAACAGCCCAACTCGCGATGGTATTCCGGTTGTGGCATTTATCGAAATGTATGGCTTACGGAAACCGCTCCCGTGCATGTAGATAATTGGGGAACGTATGTTACTACCCCAAATGTGTCAGCCGATAAGACTACGGTGAACATCGTTACCACCATACGAAACGAAAAATCTTCTCCGGCAAATATCTTGTTGAAAACATCAATCATCGATCAATCGGGCAAGATTTTGGCTACGGCTCAATCGCCAAAAACAATTAAAGAAAACGATATTGCCAAAGAGGAACAACAATTAGTGCTTGATAATCCTCGGCGCTGGAGCATTGAAGATCCGTATTTGTACAAAATATGCACCGAGATTGTAGAAAAGGGAAAAACAATCGACACCTACACTACCCCACTCGGGGTCAGAACGTTTGTTTTCGATCCTGACAAAGGGTTTTCGCTCAACGGACAACCCGTGAAGATAAAAGGTGTGTGCATGCATCACGATTTGGGTTGTCTGGGTGCAGCGGTCAATAAACGCGCTATCGAACGGCAATTGCAAATTTTGAAGGGTATGGGAGTAAACGGCATCAGAACCTCACACAATCCGCCTGCACCCGAATTGTTGCAATTGTGCGACAGCATGGGATTTATCGTAATGGACGAAACTTTCGACATGTGGAGAAAGAAAAAAACCACCTACGACTATGCACAATATTTCAACGAATGGCACGAACGCGACCTTACCGATCACGTTTTGCGTGACCGAAATCACCCGTCGGTATTCATGTGGAGCATCGGCAATGAGGTGATGGAACAATGGACGGATGCCAATGCCGACACGTTGGATATTCAACAGGCCAATTTAATACTCAATCTGAAAAGAGATCCTGCTTCGCTCCGATCGGATTCGATGAGCGTAAACGCACTATTGACAAAAAAACTCGCCGACATCGTCAGGAATCTTGACCCGACACGTCCCATTACCTCCGGCAATAATGAGCCCAGCCCTCAAAATCATCTTTTCAAATCGGGAGCCATCGATCTGATCGGATTCAACTATCACCTCTCCGATTTCGATAACGTTAAAATTCATTTTCCCGGAAAGCCGTTCATCGCAACCGAAACTACTTCGGCCTTGGCAACACGCGGATATTACAGAATGCCAAGCGATTCTGTCTATATCTGGCCATCGCGATGGGATTTGCCTTTCTCCGATCCATCCTATGCATGTTCGTCCTACGACAACTGTCATGTTCCCTGGGGTTCGACACACGAAGAGACTTGGCGAAAAGTGAACGACAATCCGTTCGTCAGCGGAATGTATATTTGGACAGGATTCGACTATATTGGCGAACCGACACCATATTGGTTTCCGGCTCGCAGTTCCTATTTTGGCGTAGTGGATTTGGCCGGGTTTCCGAAAGATGCCTACTATTTCTATCAATCGGTTTGGACCGACAAAACCATGTTGCACGTTTTTCCCCACTGGAATTGGGAAAAAGGGCAGCTCATCGACATTTGGGCTTATTACAACAATGCCGATGAAGCCGAACTTTTCTTGAACGGTATCTCGCAAGGAGTTCGAAAAAAAGCACCAAACGAGTTCCATGTCGTATGGCGATTGACTTATCAACCCGGAACGATTCGGGTAGTTACCCGCAAAAACGGGAGAGAAGTACTTTCGCAGGAAATTAAGACGGCAGGAGAACCCTATCAGATCAGACTTACACCCGACCGCAAAGAGATAGCAGCGGACGGTATGGACTTGTCATTCGTTACGGTGGAAATTTTGGATCGTGATGGGAATTTATGTCCGAATGCCGAAAACCAAATCTATTTCGAAATATCGGGCAATGGAAAAATTGCAGGCGTCGATAACGGAAGTCCCATCAGCATGGAAAGTTTCAAGGCACCTCAACGAAAAGCATTCTATGGCAAATGTCTGGTTGTGATTCAAAGCGATAAAACCACCGACAAGATTCGCCTGACAGCTACCTCCAATGGTCTGAAAAGCGGTTCCACAATTATTGTATCACAGTAACTTTACGTGAGTTTTTCAATATTTTGTACAATTAACTCTCAAGTTTAATGTGGTGCTGTTTTTTAGGTCGCCCCTTTTTCTTCTCTGCCTTCTTCTTTGAGTGGTATACAGGAGCACAACCCTGCGGCACATCGAAGCCAAAAGCCTTGCAGATATCCAACCGGGAGCCGACGAAAGGGGTGATGAACCCGGCCTTACCCTTGTGTTCGATGCAGCGGATGGAGCGCATCTCGTCCAGCATCTCATGGGTGGAGCTGAAGGTGTCTTTCAGGTTGGTGGTCTTCCAGATGTGCCTGAGGTAAGAGCTGATGATCAATGCCGTGAAGAGCACCAAGAGCCGACCGGTCTTGCCTTCTTCCGACCAACAGCGCTGCTTGTCAAATCCCATCTGTCCTTTCATCTGCCGGAAGTATTTCTCCTGCTCATCATGCAGCCCGTACGCATTAAGGGCCTGCATCGGGCCCATCTCAACCCCGAGGGTCATGTTGGCGAAGAATCCCGAGGTACGCCTGGCATTATCCACCTTTTTCTCGTTGATCGTGAAAGAGACAAGGGTACGGTCAGAGGCCTTGTATTCGATGTTGAACCAGTTGTAGTTTTTCTTGATTGTCACATCATCATCCAGAGGCTCCTCTGCATCCTTGATAGCCTGAAGGGCCTCCCGCTGCGATTCTATCGCGATGTCGAGGGTTGTCAGTTCCTCCCCGCGCCGCACGGCATCGAAGTAAAGGTTGAGCTTGAGGCGGTCAGCCTTGATGGTGGCACCACCCTTGCCGGTTACCTCATACTCCATGTCATATTGCTTGTGGTAGATCCCGGTTTCAGCGTCGATCCTCATCCCTTCAGGCCTGCCGGCGAAGGCACCCAGTTCAAGGATCTTTTCCATGACCAGGCTCTGGCGTACCTTGACGCACATGATCATCGGCTGCTTGCGCAGGATGTACCGCTCCAGGTTGGCGAGCGACTCGTATCCCCTGTCCGTGACCAGAATCACCTTCGGGAACCCGGCGTGGTTCAGATCGGTGAGTATCTTCTCCACGCTCCTGGAGTCGGGGATGTTGCCGGGGAATGTCCTGTAATAGATTGGCATATGGCTGTCCAAGGAGTACACGACTACTTCGAGGGTCTGTTCCAGGGGCAACCTATCCTTGTTCCTGCCCCACTTGATATCAGCCAAGGAGTCCCCATAGGCCGAGCGGCTCGTGGAGTCCACGGCACAAAGCTCGTCCTTCTCCGGCCTGCCGGCCCTCAAACGGAACAACTCCATCCGCTCTGATTCAGTGATGGATTGCGTCAGACGAGTGATCATGGTTGGTGTCAGTTCTACCCGGGAAGGTGTCTTGGCTATCCGTTGCCAGCGTGCGAGTCGGTTGTAAGTGTAACCGGTAAGGTAGGGGAAGAAAGACAGGGTAAGGATATCGTTCACCATCTCAGCGTTACCTTCGAAAACGGTCAACAGGTCTTGGCGGATGCCCGTCTTAAGGGCTACCTGCTCCAGAAGCGTAAGCACCCGATAAATTCCCCGTTTTAGTATTCATCATAATTTTTGATCTTTGCCGGCAAACATAACAATATATGACGCCGATAAGCAAAGAAGAATTTATGGTGATACTGGAACGCCAGCAGAACAGTGGATTAAGCATCAAAGATTTTTGTTCCAATGAATCATACGCTGTTTCAAGTTTTCATTACTGGAAAAGCAAATTTGGATTAACCCGTCCATACAATACTCATGCAGGTGATAACGTCGGCAAAATCGTACCGCTGCGTCGGATGAAACAGTACTGTTGCGTCGGAGTAAATCGTACCGCTACGTCGGAGTAAATCGTACCGCACGATGAGACTGTAATTTTTTTAAAAATTCAT
>Ga0255346_1003911_pt1 | contig 16955 bp, 13 predicted proteins | sample wastewater_treat_FD_194410 | JGI IMG/M metagenome (GOLD analysis project Ga0255346, IMG submission 194410) | Wastewater microbial communities from Lulu Island WWTP, Vancouver, Canada - plant22 | ecosystem: Engineered > WWTP > Wastewater > Unclassified | place: Canada: Vancouver, British Columbia... | reverse complement strand
GGAAAATTAATTGGAGTTCAAAAAGCACAGATTTCTAAGTTGGAAAATGGAGCGAGTAGCGCAACCGTTTCAACTATCTTAAAAGTTTTTAAAGCTCTGAAAGCAACTGTTAAATTCCAAATTGAAATAGAAGACGGAAATCAATTAGCGGTTTCCTGACAACGGAGAAAAAATATAGCCAGGCCACAACATCATGTATAAAATATTTGGGGACTTAGTGGTTACTTGAAACATTCTGCTCCGCATCAGCTTTTGTAACGGTTGACAGAGACGTGCCTGCAAACCCCAAACATTTCATACATGTGACCGTTACCTGCAAGTTTAAGAGAGACGTTGCAACAATATGAAAGAAGCATTTAAACTGATTTTAATGAATGAAAGAAGCAGAATTAACATATTATTTTCCGTACAAAATTGAAAAACAATTTCATTTCAGAGACAAACTAAAAAATCGAGATTCATTTTTCGATGAAATGGAAGGTCAAAATGAATACTACTATAAAGACGAGGGAAATTATGGATATATGAGAAATCGAGACCATCTGTCTTTATTGGAGTGCAGTATTAACGATTACATTGTCTATGACTTATTCATAAACTGGGAAAGATGGTTTAAAAATGGTCGAAATATTTTTTCATTTTCCAAGGAATTATTGGAAATGTTAGAAAATACAGATGTTGATGATGTAACTTATGACTCTTTTAAACTACCATTTGATAATTTCTATTTATCATTGCGTCCACTTGAATTAAAAATATCCAAAGATTCTGACAAAATAATTGAAGGCGTATATATCGAAATAGACAGAATGTCTATGGAGAAAACTGTTGATAATGACGGAATTGTATATTGGAATGATTATGCTGTTGGATTTCATTTTGTAGGTGACTTTGAGGATTTTATCGTTAAATATCATGACAAAGTGTGGAATGATTATGGTAGTGGTGGTCGGAGTTTTTGGAATTTCGCCTTTTATTTTAGTAAAAAAGAGAATATCGTAACAGTATCAGATGCTATAAAAGACTGGCAGTCTGTTGAAGAGTATTCATTATTCCCTGAAAATAAAGACGAAATTACAGATGAGCATTTAGACATATTAAACTATTACAGAGACTTGGTTAATTCCACTTACAAGATTATTGTAAATTGTATGCTTTATTTGTCAATGAACAGAACTGACAAAGATATTGAGACACAACATGCAAAGGATTTACCTTTTAACTTCAATAAAAAATTACAATTCGCAAAGACCGAAAAAGAAAAATCGAAAATTGAAAAGAAGATAGCGGAAACTGGATTTTCTAAAATAAACTTTGTTGGGAACACATATAAAAAATCTGCAAACAGGAATAACGAAACATCAAATATAAATGTATCGCCACATTGGCGTAGAGGTCATTGGAGAAATCAACGTTATGGGGAAAATTTGGTAGAAAAAAAACTCATTTGGATTAAACCAGTTATTGTAAACAGAGATATTGGAACTCCACAAAAAGGACATATTTATGAAACTTGAAGAAGAAAACCAGCAGGTAACATCGTATATAAAACATTTGGCAGTCAGCGGGTTATCTGGCGTTTTAGCTCGTATCAAAAGTACTTGTAACTTGACAAGAAAGTGCTTCGAAATGCCAAACGCTTCATACACGCAACCGTTAGGCAACAAATAAGAGAAACTAACAAGCATGAGACAAAATAATGAATTGACAGATAAATATGTAATACGAAATGCAGTTCTCAGATTAGATGATTATGTGTTTTTTGCGTGTGTATTTATATTATTATATTTCATTATAAAAGCAGATAATACGGGATTTATTGTAATTATTTTTTTGGGACTTCTTACTTATACAACATTCCGAATTTTTAAGCGGCTACAGGATAGAAAGGATAAAATTGTTATTGATAAAAACGGGATTAAGCTTTGTGATACAAATGAATTAATAGAATGGCGCAGAGTTAATTATGCTTATATACAACAGAAAACGGAAGGATATGGTAAGAGCTCACGGGTTGTTGATTATTTTCATATTGACACAAAACAAGGGCTAATCCGAGTAAGAATGTCTGATTTTTCGTTTAATAGAGAATTACTGGTTAAAGCAGTGGAATATTTTAGTGGTAGAAACATTGGTGAATTGACAGATTTATTGAATGATAAAGCAAAGAAAATTATTGGTTCAGATAGGAATATAGACAGAATATCTAAATTATTTACCGACTTCTATAAGAGACAGAATTATTTGGGATTGATTCTACTCTTTTCATTAATTGGAGTTTCAATTTATTTGCAGGTAACAATAGATTTTTCTTATGTTTTTGCGATTGGTTTTACGTTGACTTTGGGGATTATGTATTTGGTTGGAACACTCGAAGAAAAACGACTTAGGAATCAGGAATATATTTGCGAATTAGATGACGTTAAATTTAAAGCTCTTAAAAAAGAATATGGACAGGGTTTTGATGTTGAGATGAGCAAAGGTAAAAAGACCGCAATGTTAATCTTTCTTATTGTAGTGATTATTGCAATTTTTGTAATTTCATATTTGTTTGATAATAAATATATTTGAAAAGAAAATAAAAAATTCGTTGCCTAACATCGTGTATAAAGCATTGGGGGTTAAGTGGTTAAATCAGTCTTTCTGCCCCGCATCGGCGTTTGTGTCGGCGGATAGGAACGAAGCCCTCAATCCCCAACGCTTCATACACGCAACCGTTATAGGGCATTTTAAGGCAGACAATGACGATAAAAGAAAAGTTAGAGGAATACGACTTGTTTGACCAAGCAATGACCCGACACGGAATGTTAGAATGTATCCGTGACTATGAAGTTATTGGTTATTTATCGGGTACGGACTTTGACTCTGAAGTGCAATATATTTTTAAAGGCTGTATCAAAGTTGACTACAAAGTTAAAGTTGCTCCAGAGCATTATTCAATGGACGACAGACTGCTCGACCTTGACCGACAAGACGAGCCTGACTATCCTGAAGGATTTATTTGGGGAGCCAATTTTGCGGTAGTTTATCCAGGCTGGACACTCAGGCAAGACACAGAAGAATTAAAAATGTTAGAAAAAACTTACGGACTAAAATTCTATCAGATTTACTTTGACACAAACGCATACGACTTGACAATTACATTTCACGACATTGACACCAAAGAGTTAAAACGAATTGACAAAAAGAAAAACGCCCTATAACAGCACCTTGCCAAAAGCGGGGCGGACCTGGGCATATGAACATTAAAGCATTTAATAAACATTAGTGGTAGCTTGACAGGTTGGTGCTCCGAAAGCCCCGCCTTCGGCAAGCTGCGGACCGTTAGGGGCAAGGCTATAAAAAGACACAGACACGATAATTTGACACAAACAGAATATTAAAGGATACACATTAATGACAGAAGATAAAGTTAGAGAAAGTGCTGGGAAGATTTTAGGATTTGAAGATACTGACACCGCTAAAAGTGGTGTTGGACAACTCACCTCTTTTAATCAACTTGGATTTACTGGAGTAAAGGACAGACCAGATGGTTGGTATTTACCAAATGAAAAAAGTTTTCCCGCAATTATTTTGGAAGCGAAAAGTGGGACTACTACTTTAAAAGAAACACATATTGACGAGTTGTTGAAAAATACAGCAATAGTCGAAACAAAATATAAAAATCACGTTGGTATTTTGTATAATGGCAATACGGTTAAGATTTTTAAAAATGGTGCTTTTTTGCGTGATGAAAACGAGTTGAAAAACAAAGAGTATTATTTGAGTTTCTTTACGGAAAACAAGATTGATACGCAAAAAATATATACCCTAACTGCAAAAATAAATAACAATTTGCATTTTAATTTCGGTATTAAAAATCTTTATCACCGAATGATATTTACTGCTTGTGCATTAGTTGCTAAAAGGTATGGTTCTGTACTCATAAAGGGAATGAACTACACAACATTTCACACTTCAATTCATACAACACTGGCAAAAAGTTTTGAAGAAGCAAGAAAACAAAATATTAAGTTAGATATTTTACTTGAGTCGTATTCATCAATTAAAATGAATATCACAGAAAACCAAGAAGCTATTGATGATTTTATTGATTGTGTTTGTGAAATTAGCGATAACATTAACAGTGATTTTTGGAATGGTGAAGATGTTATGGCTATATTCTTCAACGAGTTTAATCGTTATAAAGGAAAAAGTGAAAGTGGACAGGTGTTCACACCTGACCATATTACAAGTTTAATGTATAAAATTATTGGCGTAAATAAAGACGATATTATTCTTGATGCTGCTTGTGGTAGTGGAGCTTTTCTTGTCAAAGCTATGTGTAATATGATTAAGGAAGCTGGTGGAAATTCTACAACCAAAGCAAAAGAAATCAAACAAAACCAACTTTTCGGTATTGAAATAGACAGAGAAATTTATGCTCTTGCTTGTGCAAATATGCTTATTCATAAAGACGGTAAGACTAATTTGGAACAATTAGATAGCAGAAGTATTGATGCAAAAAGATGGATTAAAAGTAAGAAAATCACAAAGGTTTTAATGAATCCACCTTTTGAAAATAAGTATGGTTGTGTTGATATAGTTGCAAGTGTTTTAGAGAGTGTAGAAAGAGAAACAATTTGTGCATTTATCATGCCCGATAACAAACTTGAATCAAATCTAAAAAAGACTAAAAAAATCCTACAAAAAAACACGCTTACAAAGATTATCAAGTTACCAAACGAAGTATTTAGTGGAACAACAGCAAGTATTTTTATTTTTAAAAGTGGAATACCACAAGATAAAAAGAAAATTTTCGCTTGTGCTATTTTAGAAGACGGTTTGGAAACCGTAAAAAATCAAGGAAGACAAGATATTAAAAACAAATGGGAAAATATTGAAAAATATTGGGTTGATGTAATATATAAACAAAGTGGTGATGGCACAATTCAATGGCTTGACCCAAGTGAAAATTTAAGTTACAAAACCAATGAAATTCAATTTCATATTAGTGAACAAAACTTTAAGAAAACAGTACTTAATTATATCTTTTTCAAGTCAAACATAAACCCAGACGAAATTAAGAACAAAATACTTGATTTTGTTCTCTATGATAATTCACAAGATATTGACGAGAAGTTTTTAAAAATACTTAAAAACAAGTTTTCATCTAAAACCGACAAGTCAAATATTGACATATCAAACTGGAAAAAGTTTCCAATTTGCGGTGAAAATGGTATTTTCAAACTTGTTCAACCAAAAGCAAGAAAATTAACTGAATATCTTAATGACGGCAAAGTGCCTTTTGTTGCTTCGGGTGCTTTTAATAATGGAATAGAAAAATACGTTGAAACTGATGAAAAATTAGATACTGGCAATTGTATAACTGTTTCTGCAATAGGTGGTTTTTCTTTTTATCAAAAGTCTGATTTTATTGGTCGTGGTGGTGCAGGTTCAGCAATTAAAATTTTATACAGTGACCAATTAAAAGAAAAAAACGCATTATTTATTTGCACGGTTTTACAGAAAATTCTATCCAAATATGATTACACAACTATGCTTTCTGGTGATAAATTGAAGAAAGAATTTATTTATCTTCCTGTAACACAAGACGACAAAATAGATTGGATTTTTATGGAGACTTACATAGAACAATTATATAAACAGCTAACAATGTGGACAAAATAACAAAGCCCAGCCCCTAACAAGCGGTATAGTTAATTGCCGGTGCAGTGCGTATTCGAGCGGCACAGCTCGTATCAAAGGTGCTTGTAACTTGATAGGTAAGTGCTTCGAAATCGGCAACTAACCATACCGCCGATCGTTGGGGCACATGCAAAAAAAGACAACGGACACATTGACAATGACGAGTAACGACAGACATACCGTAACACAGACCGACTTTATGGACGGACTGATTCGACTTGACCAACAGTGCAACCGGACAAGGACAACTGACCGAGAAGAAAAAAGAAAAAGCCCTCGCTTCGCATTTTTGAAAATTTCTGCCAGCGCACATTGCACACATCCCGCAAACCCCTCAGAACCAACGCTGCAGGCCAAAGTTTGCGGGAAGAGTGCAATTTTGCCAACCCACCCAAAACGCACAAATGAAATGACAGATGTACACGATAAGAAAACCCGTAGTTACAACATGAGTCAAATCAGGGCTAAAAACACTAAGCCTGAAATGACAGTTAGAAAATACTTATTTGGACAAGGTTTCCGGTATCGGCTACACGAAAAAAAACTGCCCGGAAAACCAGATATAGTCCTGCCGAAATATAATGTTGTAATTTTTGTTCATGGATGTTTCTGGCATGGGCACGATGGATGCAAATATTTTGTCATGCCCAAGACCAGAACTGAATGGTGGCTAAACAAAATAAACAGGAATAAAAAACTGGATTCAGAAAACCTCAAAAAATTAAAAGCAGAAGGATGGAAAGTGATCTCAATTTTCGAGTGTGATCTGAAAAACGGAAAAACTGAAAAGACACTTAAAAATATTGTGAAGCAATTGGAGGCCAATGGAAATACCAATAATTGACATATTCGCTGGTCCAGGTGGACTTGGAGAGGGATTCAGTGCATATCTGAATCCGAAAGGCAAAAAGAGAAAATTTAAGATTGCTCTATCAATAGAGAAAGATACGTATGCTCATCAGACCCTTTCATTAAGAAGTTTTTTCCGGCAGTTCCCACCCGGACAAATTCCGGCAGATTATTATGAATTCATAAAAGGACAAATTCCTTTGGACGTACTGTTTAAGAAATGGCCAAAGCAGGCTCAAAAAGCAAAAGATGAGGCTTGGCAGGCAGAACTCGGATATGGGAAAAAAGCTATTTCCAATGCGATTGTTGATGAAAGGATTAAAACGTCACTAAATGGAAATAAAAACTGGCTGCTGATTGGCGGCCCGCCCTGCCAGGCATATTCAGTTGTTGGGCGTTCCAGAAGACAGGAAAAAATTCTTGATGAGAAAAAGGACGAAAGAGTAGGACTATACAAACAGTATCTGAGAATTCTGGCAGTTCATAACCCTGCAGTTTTTGTGATGGAAAATGTGAAGGGCTTATTATCGGCAAAAACAGAGCAAAGTCCGGTTTTTTCCAAAATACTTAAAGACCTTGCAGACCCGGTAAGTGCTTATCTTTCTGAATACAGAAGTAATGGCATAAAACTTAGTTGTCCTGGTTACCGGATTTACTCATTGGTTGCCGCACCTACTGCCTTTGATTTAAATGGCAACCCAGTTTTCAGCCATAAGGATTTTGTGATCCATTGTGAAAAGTATGGCGTGCCTCAAGCGCGACACAGGGTTATTCTACTGGGCATACGTAACGATATTGAGCATCAGCCGAAAGTCCTTGAACCAAAAAATGAAGTGCCCATTTCATCAGTCCTGAAGGGATTGCCCAAGCTAAGAAGCAAACTTTCAAAGTCAGAAGACAGCGGAGAAAACTGGAAAGTGGCAATAGCAAAAATCCTGGAAAAAGGCATGTTAGCTGGTGTTGCAAGAGAAGTAAAGGAGGAAATCATGAAACAGCTTGACAAGATAACGCTGCCTCAAAAAGAATCTGGTGGAGAGTATTGTGAATACAAAAGAGTAAATATTCCGTACCGTCCGGATTGGTATCTTGATCAAAACGTTGAAGGAGTTTGCAATCACTCTTCCAGAGGGCACATGGACAGCGACTTGTTACGGTATCTTTTTGTTTCCTGTTTTGCAAAGGTTAATAAACGTTCTCCGAAATTGGAGGATTTTCCTGCCTCTTTACTACCAGCCCATAAGAATGTGAAAGCAGGAATTGAAGACAAAAAGTTTGCGGATAGATTTAGAGTTCAGTTATGGGATAACCCTTGTAAAACAATTACCAGTCATATTTCCAAAGACGGTCATTACTACATTCATCCCGATCCCACACAGTGCAGGAGTTTTACTGTCAGAGAAGCAGCTCGCATACAGACGTTCCCGGATAACTACTACTTCTGTGGGTCGAGAACTTCACAGTTTATCCAGGTTGGAAATGCAGTGCCTCCTCTCTTAGCGAATCAGATCGCTGAAATTGTATCGAAAATTTTTGATGCTACACATAGTAAGAGCAAGAAAGAAATCCAAAAAGAAACAGTCTCAGCTTAAATCATGGAGGAGAATCATAAACTAACGCTATACGTTTCCTACTACCTCTCACGGTTCAATGAAGAGGGTTTAAGCAATCTTGGCTATTCAACCTGGAATGATGCATTTGATGACATTGCCGAAAAATTGAACGTTAAGAAGCATTCGGTAAAGAATTGGAGAGATGAGTTTGACCCCATACATGGTCATAGAGCAGGTTGGTATCAACGTCCTATGAGTCCAAGTCGTGTAAGGGTTGTTCGCGCATTGGAAGGATTGGAAGAAGAAGAAATACGGAGCTTGGTGGTTGATATTCTTAACAACTCCATTAAGCAGGACACGGATAATTTGGAAGAGCTGCTTAAAGTTGTATCAGATGGAGAGAAGAAAGGTAATTCATCGTTTATTTTGAGAGGGCCCACCGGAAGAAAGGCAGAGGAGTATTTTATTAAACATCACAAACAATATGCAGAACCAATTGGTGGTACATTGACTGATACAAGAGATAAAGGCTGCGGATATGATTTTGAAATAAAGACCACCGAATCATATTATGTAGAGTTAAAGGGATTGGCTGAAGAATCAGGTGGTGTCTTATTTACCAATAAAGAATGGGAATCCGCAAAACAGGCACAGGATAAATATTATCTGGCAATTGTTTCGAAGATTAACACTACACCAGAAATCAACTTTATTCAGAATCCAGCATCTATTCTAAATCCCAAGAAAAACATTGTTACCACAATTCAAATTCAATGGAGTGTTTCAGCAAATGAATTGAATCAATGATTGACTACTCCAAAATAGAATCCACCTCAGCGGAACCGGAAGCCAGTTCCATGATAGAGACATTCCGGGCTATCGGGTATTCCATTGAAACGGCTATTGCTGATATTCTGGACAACTCTATTTCTGCCGGAGCCAGAAATATCTGGATTGACTATCTCTGGAAAGGCCCGTATACCATTATCGGGATTATGGATGACGGATGCGGAATGTCCAACAAAGAACTAATCCAAGCAATGCGACCAGGCAGCATAAGTCCGTTAACTGAACGGGAGGAACATGATCTTGGCAGATTCGGTCTTGGATTAAAAACCGCCTCTTTTTCGCAATGCAGAAAGTTTTGTGTGATCTCAAAAAAAGATGCCTCAGAAAGTTACTGGACATGGGATTTGGATTATGTGAATAAGGAAAAGGCATGGAAACTAATAAAGTACAAACCAGAGGAGATTGATTTTTTGAATCAATGGAATTACTTACAAAGTGGCACAACTGTGCTATGGTGGGATATTGACAGACTGACCAAAGACACTCATACCGACAAAGAATCTTCTAAAGCAGATTTCTTTGCTACGATCGAAAAGGTCAAAAAGCACCTGTCGATGGTTTTTCACCGGTACATTGAAGAAGGTGTGAACATCTGGCTGCGGGACAGAAAGATTGAACCCTGGGATCCTTTCATGATTGGATTTGAAGGTCTTCAGGCGAGACCGGAAACGTTGCTGGAAGAAGGCAAAGTACGCATTAAAGGATTTGTCATGCCTCACCGTTCAAAGCTGTCCGCTGAACAATATAACTACGGAAAAGGCCCGAAGGACAGCTGGGCTGCTCATCAGGGGTTTTACATATACCGGAACAGGAGATTGCTTGTAGCGGGAGATTGGCTTGGATTGTTTAAACGGGAAGTTCACTACGATTTGTGCAGAATAAGAGTTGAACTGCCGAACAATATGGATGATGAATGGCAGATTGATATTAAAAAATCAGTTGCACGTCCACCCTCCAGAATCAGAGAGCCCCTGCTGGCAGTGGCGAAGGATGTCCGGGCGCAAGCTGTAGAAGTATACAGGCATAAAGGAAAGGTGGTCAAACGAAAATTAGCTAAGGATGAATATTTCCCTTTCTGGGAAGAAAAAACCAGACACGGAAAACGGTTTTATAAACTCAATCGAGATCACCCTATGCTCAAAGAGCTACTGCAAAACGCAAACGGCTTAACAAAACAGTTTGAGAAAGTGCTGCAGTTCATCGAAGAAACTGTACCGGTGCCCCTCATAACCCTTCAGGAGAACGAAAACAAAAAGCCACATGGACAGCCCTTTGAGGGCAAAAATCATGATGTTGTACTGGAGGTAATGAAAGCAATATATGAAAGCCTTATAGCGGAAGGGTTACAACCGGAGCAGGCTACAGCAAGAATTGCGAACATCGAGCCATTTAACTTTTACCTTGAATATCTCGAACATCTGCAGGAATGATAGAACAAGCAATCAGAATAATACGGGTGATGATAGGTAACACTACCTCCGTCACAAGGGAACAAATAGAGGAGCATGTTACTCAGGTTCTTCAAATGCCAAATTTCTCTGAACTTGAAAGAGATCAGCTTATCAGAGAAATAGAAAGTATCTACAGCGTAAGGGTTGAGGATTACAGAATTATTGAAAGAGAGGAAAGGAGACTTCCCTGGTTGAACGCTAAACGAGCGGAAACAAACTGGAATTTCTGGTCGCGATACCGTTCATACCTTCAGGATGAAAAAAACTTTGCACCGGATACACTGAATAAGCTCGATCGACTAACTGACAGAATTCTTGACAGCCTGTTCGATCCGACAGCTAACATTGAGATTGACAAAAAAGGGTTGGTCGTAGGACAAGTACAATCCGGAAAAACTTCTAACTACACAGGCCTTATCTGCAAAGCTGCCGATTCAGGGTACAAATTAATCATTGTTCTTGCGGGTATTCACAATAACCTTAGAAGTCAGACACAATTACGCCTTGATGAAGGATTCCTTGGATTTGACACCCAGCACACCAGAGCTTTCAATCAAAACAACATAAGAATTGGCGTTGGCAGAATAAATCGATCAGGTGTTGCGCACTCATTGACTTCCAGTCTTGACAATGGAGATTTTACACAAGGTGCTGCCAATTCATCCGGATTCAATTTTGACACCAATGAGCCAATTATTGCTGTAGTAAAGAAAAATCCTCACGTGCTGCGAAGACTGCATCAGTGGCTATCTGCACAGGCAATTCAAGAGGAAAACGGACATAGGAAAATACGTAATAAATCACTGCTGCTGATTGACGATGAAGCTGATAATGCTTCTATTAACATTTCCAATGATCCGGAGCGAAGAAGTTCTATCAACGGATGGATTACTCAAATAATAGGGCTATTTGGCAAAAGCGGTTATGTAGGTTACACCGCTACCCCATTTGCCAATATTTTCATTCCGATTGAAGAAGACAACCTGTTTCCAAGAGACTTTATCATTAACATTCCCGCTCCATCAAACTATATTGGGCCGGAGCGGGTTTTCGGATTCAGAATGGTGGAGAATGATGAAACATCAGAAACGGTTCTTCCTATTGTAAACCGGATTAATGATTATCAAACATTTGTGCCTGACAGACATAGAAAAGGAGAATATCCTGACTGGAAGCGACCTGATGAAGTTTCTGAGGCGATTCTCAATCATTTTTATCTGCACATGCCCGATTCACTAAAGAAGGCCATTCGTTGCTTCATTCTTACCTGTGCCATCAGAAGACTTAGAGGAAGTGTGAATGTCCATAATTCCATGCTTATTCATGTCACCCGATTTCAAAATTGGCAAAGTATCATTACAGCGGCTGTGCAGAAATTGTTTGACTATTACCGTATGGGCATAAACCAAAACGATACGGATATTCTGGAAGAATTCAGAGCAACTTTTGAGGATGATTCAGAAGGTTACAGGTCATATGTTACGGTTTCAAATCAAATACTCTCGTCACCATTATGTGATATTGACCCGAATATTCAAGTGCATTCCTGGAGTGAAGTGTTACCTCATTTAAATGATGCAGCTTCAAGGATAGAAATAAGGGCAATTCATGGTGGTTCAGGAGAAGCACTTGACTATTACGACCATAGAGATGGCCTTTCTGTAATAGCTATAGGTGGTAATAAATTGTCGAGAGGACTTACTCTTGAAGGACTTTCAGTAAGCTATTATCTCCGTTCCTCCAGAATGTATGATACACTAATGCAGATGGGACGTTGGTTTGGCTATAGGCCTGGCTATGTTGATCTGTGTCGTTTGTTTACAAGTAGAGAACTCAATGAATGGTTCTGTCATATAACACACGCTTCAGAAGAACTGCGGGAAGAATTCGATTATATGTCAGATGTGGCTGGCTCAACTCCTGAGCAATATGCACTTAGAGTTAGAACACATCCTGGTGTACTTCAGGTTTCTGCGACAAATAAGCTCCGTACGGCTGTTATCGTACAGGTAACCTGGGCTGGTCGGCTGGTGGAATCTTATGAATTCAGAAAAGATACTGATGTAATAACCGGAAACCTTAACGCAGCAAGGAATTTTATACAATCCTTACCCCCGGAATTTTCTAACCTTAATAATAACTACTTGTGGCACGACATCCCTGCCGAACAGATAATCGGCTTTTTGAATAACATTCGCACACTGGAAAATTTGAAGGCGTACGACCCTCTGAATCTAATCAGGTTTATCAATATGCAATTGCCAAACAATGAGCTAACGAGTTGGAGGGTTGTATTAATGTCTAAAAGAAATGCTTCCTGTACAACTGAATTTCAGGTTAACAACGAATCGGTTCAAATTGGCTGTTTCTTACGAAGGCAAGATGAAAACAACTCAGATGAAAGTGTTTATTACCTGAGAAAGTCTCATATAATTAGCCCGAAAGATGAGTTCATTGATCTCACAACAGAGCAATATGAAAGAGCAATGCAGTTAACAAGGGAGTTGCGGGCAAGACAAAACAAAGAAGGCGAACCTGCATACCCTAATGGCGAAATAGTTAGAAATGAAATAAGAAACCCGCAAAATCCGCTCTTACTTATTTATATGCTTGACCCGGCTGGTGCAGAAATGCCAACGGGAAGCGATCCTTTTATGGGTTATGCGATCAGTTTTCCTGGCAGCAATTACAATGCCTGGGTTGCCTATGCCGTAAATGAACAACTCCTCGACAGATTTAATGTTGAGGATGACCTCGATGATTTTGAAGATGAAGAAGATTGATAAAATTTGGAACGAACTGGAAGATGAACAGCCACTGAAAAGCGGTTTGTTATATAAGCGCTATTCAGGTGCAATCAAGCCTGATGTCTATGTAGCAGTTAAATCTCCTGAAAAGCTACGCTGTATTGCCGCTCACTTGAATTCTGAAGCTGAATTGCAATTAAAAAGCTGGGACAAGCTCAGGGATATTAAAATCGAAACACTTCCTGACGACAAGCACACAGATAAACAATTTTTACTGGTACTGCTTCTTGACAATCAACACCGGGATATTTTCTCCACCCTTAGTGAGGACCTTATTCATCAGGTAGCAGATATTGCCAATGAACCTGAGCTGATTAAGTTACTGCTTCTGCGACTTGAAAAATGGCGGTTGCTGTTCGAAAAGATGGGGCAGCAAGGTCTTTCAGATGAAGCACAAAGAGCACTGTACGGTGAAATATATTTCCTGAGAAAGCTCCTTCAAAATGTTCCAAATACTGACTATTGTGTTAATTCCTGGAAAGGCGTAGAAAAATCGGTACAAGATTTTCAGTTTTCAGACTGGGCTGTTGAAGTCAAAACCACACATGGAAAAAATCAGCAAAAGCTTCACATATCCAGTGAACGGCAACTCGATATTTCACTCATACCAAGAATTTTTCTGATCCATTATTCGCTTGAAGTCCGACAATATCATGGCGAGAACTTGAATGATCTGGTGGATGATGTGCTTAAAATGCTTTCAGACAGCCCCGCAGCACATAATCTTTTCCGCCTCAAATTGCTGGAAGCAGGTTACTTCGATATTCATCGTCATTTGTATTCTGAAACCGGCTATTCCATCAGACAGGAAAACATCTATAAAATCACTGATGATTTCCCGAAAATTACAGAAAATCAGATTCCGTCTGGTGTTGGTGATGTACGATATTCCCTTATTGTATCTGCCAATGACGACTGGACTTTAAGTGAACACGAGTTATTTGAGAATCTTAAATCAGAATAGATAGTATGCTTGAAAACAAGGAACTCAATAAATTTTATGCTGATGTACAGGAGGACATCAAAGCGCAACTTCTTTCAGAGGAAGAAGGTACGAATCCAGAGCAAATTTTCACCGATTTCGCTTTGGCACTTCTTTCTGATGCAGGTGAAACAGAAAATTACAGACTATGCTATGATGAAAAGATCAGCAAAAGAGGTGTTGAGCATAAGGTGAATGCCTATGCCCTTTATGAAAATTATGAAACGCTTGACCTCTTCATTACTATTTATAACGCAGACTTTACCATACAAGCAATCACCAAAACAGATGCCGACAAAGCAATTGACAGATTGGCTAAATTCTTCAGGAATTCCATTTATAAGGATTATGTAAACGAATTAGAGGAAAGTTCTGAAATATTTGATCTTGCACAGACCCTTGCCAATGTGCCTGAAGTAAAGGAATTCCTTACAAGGGTTAATATATTCCTTCTGACTAACGGAGAAGTAAAAGCAGACCTGAAATCCACCGATAAAGTTGCCGGTTATCCTGTTTTCTACCGGGTAATTGACATTAACTATTTGTTCAACCTTTCAGAAAAATCAAGAGTTCCTATTGAGATTGACTTTGAAAGCAATCGAATATCTATTCCCTGCATAGAAAGCCAGAGTGAAAACGAAGACTATCAGTCCTATCTTGCAATTATACCTGGTGAAGCCCTTGCCACAATCTATGAGCAATATGGCCCCCGGCTTCTTGAACAAAACGTGCGTTCATTTCTGCAATTCACAGGTAAAATCAACAAAGGAATTCGTAAGACCATTCTTGAAGAACAACATATGTTTCTTGCGTTCAACAATGGTATTGCTGCAACAGCAGAAGAAGTGGAAATTATTGACTTACCTGATAATACGGGAAAAGCTATTGGTTTTGTCAAAGACTTTCAAATTGTCAACGGAGGTCAAACCACTGCCTCCATTTACCATACCTGGAAGAAAAACAACGCTGATATTTCGAAGATTTTCGTTCAGCTTAAACTGACAATCATAAAAGACAGGAAAAATTTTGCTGAAATAGTTGGCCGTATTGCTGAGTATGCAAACACGCAAAACCGGGTTTCTGCTTCAGATCTGAGCTCCAACAGGGAAAATCATGTTATTCTTGAAAAACTTTCCCGTACAATTTGGGCACCTCCTAAAGCAGGGGAAACGCATCAAACTCGATGGTTTTATGAACGATCCAGAGCTCAATACAAGAATGAACGAATACGCTATGGCATTACACCTTCCCGCAGAAAGCAGTTTGATAAGCAAAACCCAAGAAGCCAGATGTTTACTAAAGAATTACTGGCCAAGTATGTCAACACTTACTCTGAAATTTATCATGGAAAGAAACTGGTTATCGGCCCGCATTTCGTAGTAAGGGGCAGTCAGAAAAATTACGCTCAATTTCTTAATTACAACTTTGATAACAAGCCGGATAACATCTATTTTGAAGATGCGGTTGCACTGGCAATTCTTTTCAAAACAGCAGAAAAACTTTACGGTATTAAACCAAACGCCATAGGTGATATGCGCTATATAACGGTTCCGTACGCCATTTCCTGGCTCGGTTTTAGACTTAACTATCAACTTGATCTTTATCGCATATGGAAGACACAAGGATTGAGTGTGTTGCTGCAGGAAAAGCTCAATGAAATAATGGTAAAAATCGAAGACTTCATTAAATCCAATGCTCCCGGTTCCTTGTACGGAGAATGGGCAAAAAAGGAAGAGTGCTGGACTACGATTAAAGAGAACGACCTAGATATTTCACTCGAAAGCTTGAAAGAAGATTTAGCGAGCAAAACGACTATAAAGAGAAAGAGAATTTCAGATGATGAAACTGCCCAGACGGAATTAAATGCTTCTACTGAAAGACTCAGATCAGTTCATCCGCAGACATGGAAGAAAATTGAAGATTGGGGGAGAACAACCGAAAATCTTTCGCAGTATCAGAGCAATATGGCCAATACAATTGGGAATAAGGTCAGAACCAAACGAAATTTTTCTGAAATAGAGAGAATGCAAGGAGAGTCAATTCTTGACATTATCGCTGATCAGGCATCAGAGCTGTTTTTTGATATGGAGAAATTCTTTGATGAAGACAACAAGGCAAAAGAAAATGGACAAGAAATTACACTGGAACTGGTGAAGGAAATCGTAAAGTGGGACAAGAAAAATAAGAGGTTAAAACCATTTGAATATAGGTTCATGGCAGAACTTGCGGACGGTAAAAAAAGTATGACAGACAGGAACAAGTTTATTGCAGGACTTAACTTAAAAAAGGTAAAGAAGTATGGATTCAGAGATTAGTCAACGCAGCAGTCACACACATTGGCTGGCCGCTCAAGGCCTCCCGCAGACCAAAGCCAGCCAAAGAGTGTGCCTGCCCAGCCCGGAAGAAGAAATTTTCAAAAATGCCCCACGCGCGACTGAAAAGAAAGAAAGACAATGACACGAATGGACAAATTTGGACTTCTTAACCGGTTGACACTGTGGACAGAAAAATAAAAAGAATGAAAAGCACGATGCCCCAACATTGTATAAGCGTAATGCGGGCTGAACAGTTGAAATTGAGCATTTTTGCTACTAAGAAACTTTGCGGTAGGTGGACAGTGAATCGCTCCGAAATCCCGCACTACGCTTATACTTGACCGTTAAGCCCAAGCGTGAATTTTAAGAAATCAGAACAGCCTTCGTTCTTTGAACAACCTTGTGAGCTTTAAAGACAGGAATAATTTTTTCGCCCGCCGGGGCATATGGTTTGTCACAGCCTT
>Ga0255346_1003907_pt1 | contig 16979 bp, 18 predicted proteins | sample wastewater_treat_FD_194410 | JGI IMG/M metagenome (GOLD analysis project Ga0255346, IMG submission 194410) | Wastewater microbial communities from Lulu Island WWTP, Vancouver, Canada - plant22 | ecosystem: Engineered > WWTP > Wastewater > Unclassified | place: Canada: Vancouver, British Columbia... | reverse complement strand
CCAAGGGAACGGATGAGCGAGCGATTCGGAGCCCTGGCATATCCGCCCTTGACATCATCACTCCGCATAATACTCATGAACAGATAGGAGATGGCACTAAATAAAGGAAAGGTTAATGGTGCAGATCCAAATTCTGTGTGCACCACTTGTGCCTGCACAGGTTAGATCACATGATGCATATCTTCCGGGAGCATACAATTAGTACATCAGTATGGTTTTTACATGCATTCAATGTGGCCAGTGCTGTATGTACCTGGGAGACTATATTGTCATTGATGCAAAGATAGGGCCATATTCCTTTTCCTGTTCCTGTGTCTCAACAAACACTGTTTTTCAGGCAGTTGTAGACGAGGACAAAAGGAGTTATTTTGATGATGGATTTTCCAGTGCACATCCACATGCCTGTCCTTTTCTCCGGCCGACTGGTGACGGTAGGATCGTTTGCACCATTCATGAGACCAGCCCGGTTCAATGCAAGTTATACAGGTGCGTTGCATTGAAGATTTATTCAGGTGAAAAACAAGTGGGATATATCACCGGTATGGGTGCGCTTCATTCCGATGATCCGGATCTGCGTTCCCTCTATGATTCATGCACTTCCCAAATTTCGAAGGAGGAGCAGGAGCGGGATAAGTGGTTTGCATGTTTCTTTGAGAAACATGGGTATCGTACCGAATAATGTGGTCAGCAGGAGTTCAGCCATGAGGAGATGTCTGCGGTACTAAGAATCTGCACTCCGATATTTTTCATATCAAGTATATTTGCGTCATGGATCTCCCTTGTCTGTGCCCCGGTGGCATCATCGACAAGGATCGTTTCGTAGTTTAATGCCATGGCATCAAAGACCGTGGTCCTGATACAGTTGGGAGTCTGTACTCCTCCCACCACAACAGTACTTACCTCAAGTGTCCGAAGCATAAGGTCAAGGTTGGTCCCTAAGAATGCGCTCATACGAATCTTCTCGATCAAATGCTCACCTGGCAGTGGTGTAAGTTCATCAATTACCGCTGCACCGTGCGTACCCCTGACAGCAAATGGAGTGGATCTGAATTTTTCAGCCCTGAACAATTCAATGTCTGAACCATCCGGTTCATGAACCCTGACTATATGGAAGACTGGAAGATGCTTTTCCCGGAATAAAGAAAGGATGTAAGTTAGAGGGTTTATAACTGCTTGTGCCCCGGCTACAGGGAGGACTGCATGAGATGATACAAAATCATTCTGCATGTCGATGATGAGGAATGCAGGTTTTCGTCGCATATATACGAATCGCATTATTATATAATCATGTTTGCGACACGGTTATTTTGGTTAACTGGGACAATGGAGGAGAAGGAAATAATGCATTGTTTATCTACTCAAGAATCCCTCTTTTGGTTTGTCATTCATGGTCACCAGGCAATGCACTATATTCAGAAACATATCTATTTATTACAGGAAGATCGTGAAGGGGTATTGAGGGGTATATATGAAAATATTAAAGCTCGAAATTACTGGGTTTAGATCTTTTAGAGAAGCTACGTGGACCCCTAACCAATTAAACATAATTATAGGGCCTAATGGTAGTGGAAAATCAAATCTTTTGAAGTTTTTTGATCTTATACGAAGTTCTGCAACTGGAGATCTTGAAGAATATATTCTTCGGGAAGGGGGATTTGAGAAGATCTTATGGGATGGACAGGGTGAAGCAATAGAGATAAAGATTCATACAACCCCGTTGGATGACAAACGTGATTCTCAAAAAGAAAGACTTGATTATCAATTACAATTAAAAAAAGTCGGGAGAAGTGGAGATTACCGTATAGGGTATGAGATATTAGGTAATTATCGAAAAAACTCAGATGACCCCTTTAAGTTTCTGGAGCGGACGTTAACAAAAGCAGTAATCCATGACGAGGATGAAAAACGTTTTTGCCCTGTCTTTGATGACATAGAACCCAATGAAACATTACTCTCCCAGACCGGCACTCCTTTTGCAAAAAACTGGATTATCACTAAATTTAAAAGGAAGCTTGCATCATGGGGAATTTACCAGTTGATTGATACTTCTCCAGAATCAGATATTAGGAAACCCCGAGTTACTCGAAGAGAAAACATCCTTAAAGGCGATGGAAGTAATCTGATATCAGTTCTTCACACATTATACACAACAGATCGTGAGTTTGAACAGTCGATTAATAATGCAATGACTGCTGCTTTTGGAGAAGATTATGAAAAACTGGTTTTTCCTCCGGCTGCTGATAATCAGGTCCAGCTTCGTATAAGATGGAAAACATTACGGTTGGAGCAATCTGCGTCTGAAATTTCAGATGGCACTCTTCGGTACCTATATCTGCTTACCATACTTGCCAATCCTGATCCTGGTGCTTTAATAGCGATAGACGAACCTGAAACAGGTCTTCATCCCTCAATGATGCGAATTGTTGCAGAATATGCAGAACAGGCCTCAAATAAATCACAAATAATTATCACTACTCATTCTCCGGAATTGCTAACTGCATTTAGTGATTATATTCCGAGTACATCAGTAATTCAATGGCATAATGGTGCCTCTACAATACAACAGATATCAGAAGAAAAGCTCAGGTTCTGGCTACAGGATTACTCATTAGGTACATTATTTTCTACCGGCGAACTCGAGGGTATGCAATGAGATTCATTCTCATCGTTGAAGGAGACACAGAGAAACGTTCAATCGAATCACTTATTCGAAATAGCATCAAAATAAAAACAGATCAAAATATTGGAGTAGATGCGATTAATGTTAAAGGGTTTGGTAACTTCAAAAAAGATCTTCAAAAACGAGTTGAAAAACATCTTACAGGACCTGGCAATCAGGAAATAATCGCAATAATTGGACTTATGGATTTGTACATCTCTCCATATGCTAAAGATGTTCATTTAAGTTTGGATGAACGAATCAGTATGGGTACTCGTGAGTTAGAGCAACTGGTTGCCACTAATATGTTCCACATGTTTTTTGCAGTCCACGAAATTGAAGCATGGTTATTAAGTGATTCTGAAAAATTCAATAATCGAATCAGACAGAAAATTCATCAGATAACTGAACCTGAAAAGGTAAATAATGATGAACCCCCCTCGCATTACCTTAAAAAATTATATTCTGAACATTTGAACAGAGGCTATAAGAAGACCGTTGACGGGGTAAATCTGATGAAGAAAATTGATCCTGAAAAGGTTTATCAAAAATGCCCAAATTATCGAAAAATGATTGACACGATGGTCTCTTTAATCTGATTATTACATGATGTTCATTCTGCTTAACTGGGAAAATTTTCTTTCGTCAGACGGTTGCCAGAGGCTTAATGGCTGTTTAGATTATGGGGTGTTATCTGATTCCTGGAATATGACTTACTGCATGCATAAAACACAAACGGTAAAACACAAAATATAGATAAGCAGATCTATCTTTATCCTGGAAATATGTATGTCTGTTCAGACCTTCACCAATGACATTAGCTCCTTCATGGATATCATCCAGGCATCTCCTTCATTTGGCCATGTCCGGTTTATCATACTCTATGGATCCGTCGCAGAGGGGAAAAACGATATTCATTCGGATATTGATATCGCCATATCAACGGATCTTCCAGATCTCCAGGCTGAACGAATGCGAATGCATATACTCGGAAGAGTTCCGGCGAATTTCGATATTCAAATCTTTGAACATCTTCCATTATTTATTCAGGCAGAAGTTATAAAAGGGGAGGTTCTTTACGTGGTGGACGAAGATGAACTATATGATATAGCTCTGAAAATTTTCCGCGAATATGAGTTTTTCAGGCCACATTATCTGGATTATATCGGAGAGAGAGAAATACTATGACTCGTAAATCTTCAATCAGAACTGAGAAGATACGTTTTTTGTTATCAGAAATTTCTCTGTCCCTCACAATAATCCGTGACAATCTCCCTGAAACGACAAATTACGATGAATTTACCGGCCTCGGACTTTTAAAAGATGGGTTATATAAAAGGCTGGAGTATATTCTCCAAAGCATTTTTGACATTTGTGTAATACTAAACAGGGACCTCAAACTTGGTATTCCGATGAATGATGATGCGATTATTAGAAACCTTGTAGAATCCGGATTTCTTGATCCAGAAATGGAAGAATTACTAAAGGATATGAAGGGTCTTAGAAGTATTCTTGTCCGTCAATATGGGAAAATAAATGATTTGCTTGTTTTTGATGTCTTGATGACTCAGTTAAATGATATCTCTGCGGTCTGTTCACATCTTGAGAAGTTAATTGATTCATATCCATGTAAGACAGCTTAAAGGTCTGCCACTTGACCAACAAAAATTCAGTGTAACTGATAACCAATTATGTTTCAGTCAGTAAATCAAAAATGTCAGGTTGTTGCTTGTAATCAACAAGTGATTACTGGGCCCAAATCTATGATTCACTCATTGAACATCTCCCAGTCATGGTTTACAATGCGCAAGATATCAAGGCCCTTTCACATAAGAAGACTGACAAAATGGATACTGAAATAATTATATTGCTTGCATTAAAGGGTATGATTGAGTCATCTCGTGTTTTTTCCCATCACCATCGTGATTTTTGGAGACTGTTCATTTGAGACATTATTTGGTTAAGAAGCATATTGATATAAAAAATTTATTGGGAGGGTTTTTCTTGTAACTGTAGAGGTTTTCGTGGGAAATATCCAGTGAATAACTTCTGATTGTTTAGCCAGAATATGACAAGATTATTTTCGGTGTTGTCTCCTTTTTTTTCTCTCTGATATTAAATATGTATAGACGCTACTTGCAAGTAAACCTCCAAAGATAAACATAACAATTCCAAAAATCAAAGTTAAATTCTCATTGATAAATGTAATAATCATGTCGGTAATTTCCATAATTATGTCGGTAATTTTCGGGATTTTTTTATCTGCGATTTCTTTATTATGCATAATTACTTCAATTTTTTTCTTGTCTTTTGTAGTCTCCAAACCCTTATCAAAATAATATACTGCGGTTTTCATATTTTCAATTTTATCTGACTCTTGATTCTCTTTTAATCCTATTTTATAAAATGCATATCCTAAATTGTTATAAACCGCAGCATCTTGCTTATCGACATTCTTAATAATAAATTTATAAGAATCCATCGCATCTTCAAAATTTCCTTTTTTATTTTGTGTTACTGCCAAATTTTTCCAAGCAGTTGCATACTTCGGTTCTCTCTCTATTGCTTTTTTAAAGTTCTCAATCGCATTTGTATATTCTCCCAGTTTATATGAGGAAACTCCTTTTTGATTCAATTCATATGCTTCTTTTGACACATATTCATTATCTGACGGTTCAAAAGGAATTTCATAACTATAAACTGATTCTTTAAGTTCTGTAGGTTTTGGAATGTCAGGATCTATCAGAGAGGAACGGTTCTGTTTGATGCCTGCATTCTGTATTTTATTATCCAATTGTTCTGTTCTTTTATAATCTTTTGAAAGAATTTCTGATTTTATAGGAGATGAAGAAGGATCCAGGTTTCTATCTCTTTGATCCTGGATATTGATATCGGTATTGGTTGGGGTTTCTTCATTATTCAACACATCTGAATCAGATATTTTATCTAATTCATTTGGTATTACTGTATTATTATCAATCGATTGATTAGCACGTTTGTATGCCTCTTTTGCTTCTTCAATTCGGTTCAATTCTTTAAGTAAATCACCTTTATATTTCCAGAGAGAGTCGGTAAGGTTATCCTGGTTTTCCAAAATCTTTAACGCATATTCAGGACCAAATTTTTTTGCCTCGTACAATTCATTTATAAGTTTATTGTAAGCATGGTCTTTTGTTTCTCTGTTTTGATAATAATTCGCATATTTCTTTTTAACATTTTTGTAACACTCCATAGCTTTATCAATTTCATTTTTTTCTTCCAATTTTAAGCATTCAAAATTATCTTCTTCTATCGAACCCAAAACCTGCATAGGTAATAAAACCAAAATAATGGTAATTATTAAGACCAATTGAATAGAAAAATTTGTTAAAGAGATTGAATACCTACTATTAATCTCATGTCCCTCAACACTCACTTTTCTCTCACACATCCGCACTTCTTGGCCATCTCTGCTACTGCTGCGGCCACCACCTGTGCCACTCCCCTGTCCAGTGGATCCGGAAGTATTTTTTCCGGAGTTGGATCTTTCACATACCCGGCAATAGCATGAGCAGCGGCAATCTTCATCTCCTCGCTTATTTGTGTGGCCCCTGCATCCAGGGCACCCCTGAAGATACCTGGAAAAACAAGCACATTGTTTACCTGATTTGGAAAATCTGATCTGCCGGTTCCGACAACCGCAGCACCCCCGGCTCTTGCTTCATCAGGCATGATCTCAGGGACCGGGTTTGCAAGTGCGAAAATAATTGGATCCGGACTCATCGACCTGACCATTTCTGATGTTACCAGGCTTCCTGAAGAGACCCCGATAAACACATCGGCTCCTCGTAATGCATCAGCTAAAGTTCCGGTTCTGTGCATTATATTTGTAACATTACCAAGAAGGTACTTGTAAATATTATGGTACAGACCCTGCCTTCCACGGTATATAATCCCTTCACGGTCGCAGACGATGAGCTCTTTTACTGCTATACATGAGTCATCATCATAACCAATACATTTGAGAAGTCTGCAGATGGCATATCCTGCTGCACCTGCTCCGGATATGACAACAGTGAGATCTTCGAATTTTTTTCCTGTAACCTTACAGGCATTAAGAAGAGCTGCAAGTACTGCAATGGCCGCACCATGCTGATCATCATGCATAACCGGAATACCCAGGTTCTGAAGCTCCTCTTCTATCTCGAAACATCGGGGAGCAGCGATGTCTTCAAGATTTATCCCCCCGAAAACCGGGGCAATACTGCGGATATGACTGATGATATCATCAGGATCCCCGGAGATACATATAGGGAATGCATCTATCCCGGCAAACTCCTTAAAAAGAATAGCTTTTCCTTCCATTACCGGAATAGCCGCAGTAGGACCAATATTCCCAAGACCCAGGACAGCTGTTCCATCAGTGATGATGGCTATTGTGTTATTTTTTAATGTACAGGAATATGCCCGATTTTCATCTTCGGCTATGTACTTACATACATGGGCTACACCAGGCGTATATGCGAGTGAAAGATCTTCCCTGGTTTTCACTGGAACTTTTGAGCGGACAGAGAGCTTACCATGATGTTCCAGATGAAGTCTGAGCGACTGCCGTGCGATATCTTCCTGATGAGCATCCATGAGATGAAAGTCTCATTTCCCAGATATCAATGTTTGGAGAAAGAATGGAAGGTGGATATCAGGGCTCCCGGTATGGGTTTACAATCCGTATAGTCGGCTTTGCTCCCTGTCCGTTCTGTCTTGGTGAAGCTGTCTGAAATGTCTGCTCTTCAGACATGATACTTGACTTGCTGACTACCATGTATCCACGTGAGTCAAGGGCATACTGAACACCCTCCTGAAGTGTTGCGCGGGTTACGATGTCTTTCAGATCAATACCAAGCTTAACCATCATCATCGCTACTTCAGGCTTGACACCAGTCATAATAACCTGAGAACCAAGTAGTTTTACAGCCGTTGTTGCCTTGATTATATGGGTTGCGACCAGTTCATCGATCTGGGTGATTCCAGTTCCGTCCATTATAATAGATCTGGCTCTCTCCCGGCTGATGGCATCAAGGAGCTGCTCTATCATCTTATTTGCCCTTTCGGTATCGAGTGTTCCGATCATTGGAAGGACAAGGATCTCATCCCAGATCTTGGTAATTGGTGTGGACAGTTCCAGGATTGCGGCACTTTTCTCTTTTATGGATCGTTCGGCTGCAAGCTGATCGGTGATATCTTCAAACCTGACAAGGAACTGATCCTCATTTGATGAACCATACCGTCTCATCATCCCGGCATTTACAACAAAAGTCTTCTTTCCTTCAGGAATGGTGATTTCAACCTCAAAACGTTTAACTTCAGTCCCGGCATTTTTCAGACTATCAATGGTCTGCCTGAATACCTGGACATTCAGCATACCGCCTCCTATATCATACACTGATTTTCCTTCGATATCAGCTCTGCTTACCCCGAATTTCTGGTCAAATGCGCGATTACCGAAGACAACTGCATACTTATCATTCAATACAATAAGAGGTTCATCGATCGACTGAATAATTTCAAACGGATCAACATTGAGTGTCCTGGTTGACATATAGATATTCTTTCTCACGGGTTGATGTTATTACTTTTCATCAGGACTCAAACATCTCCATCAACTATGAATATCTCGATACAGTAGATTAAAAAATCCCATAGTTCCTAACCTCTTTCTATAACGCTCTTCTAAAAAGTTAATCACTTTTTAAATTCATCACACATTTCCATTTGCGCTCAACTCTGCGCGGTTCGGATTGCGGAGACGAAACCATCCTAAAAATACCTCGCTCTGTTCGATTTTTTCTGCTGCGCCCAGCAACCTATCGAAAGGTTTATATAGGCTCCAAAATTCCTCAATATGGCATTATTTGTCGAAAAAAAGCCTAAATCAGACGAATTGGAAGCAAGCGGGAATGGACACCTTGATGGGATTTGTCGCCTCATTGGATCAAACATACCTTTTCCAGAGTTTCCCAGAATTGATACCGAAAAAATCATTCAAGCAAGTATTGCAATTGCTTGTGAAAAAACGTCAATGTCCGGCTTCTGCAAGATGAATTCCGGGATTCCATCACATACTACATGCCTTAAAGCCATTCATCAGCTTGATATGGATGAGATGATCCGTCAGTCTACATTAATGCTAAAAATTGCTGGCAAAAATGTCATTACTCCTGGCAAAGGGTATTATTTTGCCATAGATAAAACTGACGACCCATATTATGGCGAGATTGATAAAACAGAAGGATCTTACACGGTAGGAGGCAAACGGAAAGCATCTACGAATTATTTCTTCTCCTATCTAACCTTATCAATAATCGATACTGATCGCCATATTACCCTCTTTGCCATACCCTGGCAATCTGGAATGAAGAATTGTAAGGCAATCCAAGATTGTATTGATGTTATTTATTCACTTAATCTTAAAATCAAAGGCCTTTGTATCGATAGAGAATTCTATGCGGCTGAAATCTTTTCATACCTTCAATTTGCCAATATACCTCACATTATTCCAGTGAAGGAGCATGGAGTTGAATTAAAAAGTAAACTGAAGGGAACAAAGTCGAATACATTCAAATATTGCTTAAATGTCAATTCAAAAAACCCTGTCGAAGTGACGATAACCGATTGTTTGGTGTATCTCAAAGGAAAAAATGGTAAACACGGAATTAAACACCATGCGTTTGTTGTTTTTGGGTTATCTACTTCTCCCAGGGTGATTAGGACGATATATAAGCACCGTTTCGCTATTGAATCAACATATAGGCTTAGGAATACAACTAAACCAAAAACCTCAAGCAAGGATCCTGTTCTTCGCTATTTTTATACTTTAGTGGCATTTATCTGTCAGAATTGGTGGATATCATTAAAATGGAGATATTTTGTGAAGAGTCAACGCGGACCCAAAGTAGTCGATAGCAAACGCTTTCCGTTTCATCATTTTGTGAAAATCATAATTTCGGAACTACAAGATCACTTTGTTGTCTATCAAATTCACGAAATCGTAACATCAAAATAGATTTATAATATTGATTTCATCTGAAGGATAGGCAAATTTCTCTATTCTTAGCGTAAGCTATTTTGAAATAATCCATACGTACACTGATTTTTTGAAAAAACCTCATTACTGATACATATTAAGGGAGCGGGCACGTGTTGTAATTTCTCCGTGTTGCAATATCTCTTGAACAAACGAATTAAATTAAAAAATAGTTAACATCCACCAATTTTTTTAAAATTGATTCTATGGCAGCCTTTTCTTATAATAATTTAAAATTAGCGTTTTTACCTCAAAAGAGGTTCTTGTGTTAAAAAATTACAATCTATGAATTTTTAACTACTGTCTCATCGTCAATATCACAGGCAATTTCAAGAAGTTCCGCAATAACCAGATCATCAGTCATGGAAGAAGAGCCTCGGAATGCAATCAACTTTTCATATGTTGAATCGCTCAGGGACACCGTGACTGTCATACAAATATATTGTTTTAATGAAAAATATGCATTCCCGTGATGGGTGAACATAACACATATAATTCTCAAATTTGAACGGGAATTATAAGAGTCAGTTATAAGCGTTTATAAATGAATTAAGACCAGGGTCAATATAGATTTAAAAGCAAGGATTCACGTATACCGAGAGTTTGTTTTATCGTACCGTAAAAATTTTCTGAACTCCTCTCTCTGAAGCAGGAAATATACCATGGGTTATCCAATATCCTGATTATCAGAGACACCATACCTCTATATATGAGTCAGTCAACACCATCCTGGAGGACAATTAAAACAAATCTGGCTGGAATGGATGCAAATTCCCTCATATCTCTAATTCATGATCTCTATGCCCTGAATAAGGCGAACAAGGAATACCTGCAGGGGAGAATTGGTGGAAAAGCAGCATATGCCAGTCTTCGTGAGAATGCGGCCAAGAAGATCAAACATGAGTTCTTTCCTGAACGGGGATTTGGTAAAGCCAGAATTGCCCCGGTAAAAAAGGCGATTGCCGGGTATAAGAAAGCTACCGGGGATCCCATAGGGACTGCTGACCTGACCCTCCAGTTTATCGAACAGTTTGTGAAACTTTGCCGGGAATATGGAGGTGAGGAAGAGTCAAAATTAAATTCACTCAGTGTCGCGATGAGAGAATTGCTGAAAATTCTTGAGACCTGCCCAGCAATAATTGAGGTATTGAATATTGAAGAACGGCTTTTAAAGGCGAAGAAAGATGCCTCCTATTTCGGATATGGTATCGAAGATGAAATATTCGATCTTATCGATGATATCAAGGCTCTTGAATAGAAAAACCCGGGAGATTCTGTGGGAACAGACAATATTATAATCTCCCGATATTGTCAATATGTCTATTCCCTTATGTGAGATTTGTTTTCTTTTGAAAACGTTTATCAGGACTTACATGGGGCACTCATATCAAAAGGGTTTAAAAGAGATAATCCTTCAATTCCATCAAAATCCCTGATATTTCAAGTTACCAGAGTAGCATCCAGAAAAATGGCTGTTCCTGCAATCACCGCATCAGGTAGTTTTATTGCTTGTTTCTGGCGGATAGTAATCGCAATATCGGAAATTGGATCCGACAATGAAATAATATCTGCTTCTAAAAGAAGATTTCGGGCCATTGCCAAACCATCGGGAGTCCCATTCTTCCATCCAGGTATTTCAATCTTAGAGATTATTGATACCAAAAAAGATTGATTGCAGATCTCACGAACAATGGAATATGCCCGTTCGGGTAAATCTCCAGCAAGTATATGAATAAGAATATTGGAATCTATCAGGTATTGATTCATTCCCTATCCCATTCATCACGAAGAGATGCTGCCAGCTTATCTGGATGTGCGATAAATTCACGATAAACCCCATAATACTGTGAGATATCACATCTTGATTGCTTATCACAGGGTGTCAGAACCTTTTCCCATATGTCTATCGGAACAATAACGGCGGTTTTATGCCCTGTACAATCATAAATATATTGAATATTTTCAATCATGATACCCTTACTGCCTATCATATATTTACCTGGTTCTCAATATCTCCATCGGTCGGTAAAAATTTTTTCATGCTATTATATAACTCCTAATTGAATTAAAATGTATACAATTAATTCCGAATCTAAATTATCTCATGTTTTCATACTGACTGTCCCTTTTCATAATTTTCATGGGTTTTTGTCAAACTATTATCCCATTTTTCATTGTCCCTCACCCCTTCTCTCACCGCAAATAAAGCAGCCTTCTTCCTCGGCCAGTCCAGGATCATCCCCCTCACCTGCCTTGTCAGGACCACATACTCCTCACCCGTCTGCCCGGTCAGGATTATCCGATCTCCTGACTCTGACAATGTAAGACCATCCGGAGCGATCCCTCCAAACGGGAGAAAAATATCTGCCATAGGTATCACCCCAATCTCTCCGGTCCCATCCAGCATCTTCCGGATAGTATCATTATCTCCTGGGATGAGCCGCCCTGCCTTTTCGTACCTGACCCGGAATGTATCCTTGACTGATATAACCGTAAACATCCTATTGAACTATTGCCAGTCCCTCAAATATCTCCCGGATATACCCGGAATTTTTCTGATACACCACATGGCTTTTCTCAGGAATTCCCTTGAAATTATCACTCACCGTCTTCGGGTCGGTGACGGAGACGATATAGGCATCCAGGAGTATTTCGGTTGATATGCCTTTCTCTTTTAACCTTCTCTGGATGAAGGGTTCATAGTCTTTTCTGATGTTTTTGCAGAGGTTTTGTTTCTCCCGGTCCTTATCGGTGTCGTGGGCAAGTCCGTGAGGATCTAAAAAGACTATCTGCTGGAGGTTTCCTTTTATCATCCAGAAGATGAAGTCAGGATAAAAATAAGCGGTTTCAAAGAGTCCGACTCCAAGCCTTGCACGGTTCCGTAATAGAAAACATTCATACACGGAGTACCGTTCCTTTTCAGATGTGAGGTATGCGGCAAGGTCTATGACGAACTGTTCTTCCCCCTCGTTTATTCCAACAGGTTGTATGGTTAGAATCTCTTTATCTCCGGTCCAGGCGGCAAGGAGGGGCTGGTAGAGGTGTCGGTCCCAGTATACGTTTCTGATGGGGGGATTATTCTGAGCACCGAATATCTCTGACTTTTTAAGAGTTAAGAGATCTTCTACCTCTGATTTGATTCTCGCATCCTTGCTGGATACGGAGATGGTGTATCTGAAGTTGATGTTCGGATGTGTCTCTGATACTACTTCCACGTCAAGGGTCTTCTTTGCCCATTCGTTCTGCATCCGGTGGTAAAAGGCGATTACGTACTTTCTGATTATGGTGGATGCGATCTCTTCAAGGTGGGCAATATCGGTGTATGATCTGGGGTGAAGGAGGTCTCCCCGGCAGTAGAGTTCGTATTGATCGCTTTCGAGTATTTGTCTGAGGGAGGGAATGTCATAGACCAGGTTGTGCCATCCTTTCCTGTGCCGGATCTCATCCAGCGACCAGACAATTCGATCCCAGTTCAGGACATTTATGTATTTGGTCGGGAATTTAGCAGGTTTTTCCCGAATCTGATCATGGATAGCCGTGTAGTCTGTACTCTTTCCAATCTCGACTATCGGACGGAGATCGACGGTGAGATGAAGTGGTTTATCGTAGAGGAGATGGAACCTGATAAAATTATACTCCTTAAAGAGTGAGGGCTCTATCTTTGGAAGATAGAGAGGGGTCTTTGTGACAAGCCGGTTGTCTGGTTTTGTGGGGATCTGGAATACTTTTCTTGCGACCTGGCGAATCTCTTCTCCGACGCCGATAAATTCCCGGAAGGTTGCCAGGTATTCGGCTTCGATACCATAGATGGAGAGGGTTTCAGGGTAGGGGAGATAGTCGGGTGTATCGGCTCCATTCCCGTATCCGGATCGTTTGAGTGAGTTGTCTTTTCCTTTGAGTCTCACTCCCCTGCCAAAGAGCTGGATGATCTCCGGACCTTCCTTCTTGCCGATATTAAAGAGTCCCATGGATGAGACCCGAAATGAGTCCCAGCCTTCGATGAACTTCTTTGCTCCGATAAGGAGGATGATGTCAGGTCGGTTATTGATGGTCGGGAAGATGCTGCCGGTAAAGCTGTCATCTTCCACTTCTATCTTTCCGGTCCCGGACTGGTTTGCTGCGACGAGGTCGGTAAATCCCTTATCATCTCCGATGTTGATAAGTCCGAAGGGTTTTCCGTTTCCAAACCGGAGCAATATCTCACCTTCACTTCCCCTGAGTCGTGCAAGGTGAAGCGGGGTTTGTCTGTCGGTCCTGAAGAGGTCGGTGAGGATACTGCTGTAGATCTCTTCGGCGGAGAGGTTCAGGCTCCTGATATATCCTAACATGAGGTCCGGGTAGTTCTTTGCAAAGATGTCCTCGCCGGTGTCTTTGTCGATAAGTCCTGTTTTCCCGGAGAGGAGAGCAGCAATACAGGATATCGCGGTATCTGGGTCGGTGGTGATGGCATGGAGAAATTCGATGATTCGGTAGACATCAGAAGTTATTTCTTTTGATTTGGTCTTTTTCCCGATGACTTTTGAGCCGATGTAGATCCAGAGCGGTGCCTGCAGGTTGTATTCCGCTGCTATCTCCGGGTGGTCCTGGTAGATTCGCCATTGCTGGTAGAAGGAGAGGAGGTTTGCATACATGACCATGGTCCGGGTCTGGTCGGAGAAGAGCGTGTCAGAGACGTTAAGGACGTTGAACTCCTTGCCATATCCGTCCTCATAGAAGTGCCAGTACGAGTAATCCACAAGGATTGCCTGGCTGTACCGTTTGAGAAGGTTATCATCCGCTTTTCCCCCTGCCATGACCGCCTGTCCGAAGGTGGCACTGTACTCGAATGCAAATCCGTCCTTGTAGATGGTATCACGAAGGGTAAACCATGATTCTCCGCCTGATCCTTTGTGTCCTTCGTCAACGAAGATGAGATTCTTCGTCCCGAGCCGGGTGATGTCAACTGAGAGTCCTTCTCCGGTCTTCTCGGTGGTGAGCTTGGTTATCTCAATGACCTGTATTCCTTCGGACTGAAAGGTCATCTGCGTTCCTGCTTTGGCCTGGAAAAGGTCTGCCGGTATGGAGGAGAGGTCCAGTTCTGCAAGGTGCTGGGTGGTAAGCCGTTCGTTGGGGGTGATGAGGAGAATATTGTCTGTCTCAATTTTATGTAATCCACGGTTGTAGTGATTGAACTGGAGATAATTGAGGTTCATGAAGGATGGTCTTTCCACTGCCGGTTGCCATCCAGTAGGCAAGGAGGTTCTGGGCCGATGTTTTGGTGAAGAGGATGGAGATGCCGGTCTGTTTTGTGAGAGTCAGGGCATACACGTTCAGGAATTTGAGAAATTCTATCGGTCCCCTGAAGTACCGGTCCAGGTAGATCTCGGTTGCAAGGGCGGTGAGATACTGGTAATACTTGAGGACAAGAGCGTCAGGTCTTCGTTTATTCACCTGCTGCAGATGCTCCCTGATGTTCTCGTCATACTCCTCAAGGTGTGCCCTGATATCCTCGTCGATGCCGGTCCTGGAGATTAGGGCATGGAAAAGATAACTGCGTCCTTCTTCATCATATCCGTCCTCAACCGTCCGGAGTGTCCTCAGCATCTCGTCATTTGAGGAGAACCCGAGTGCCCTGCAGATAACCCCCGCAAGGACCAGGCTTTCGGAGAGGTGCCTGCTCGTCTTCTTTGTCGCCCTGGCCATGTTCAGGCTCCCATCCGCTCCTTAAAGACCCGGTCAAGGCCATGTGCTCCGGGTATGATGAACTCTCCGTTCAGGTACAGGGTTTCGGCCTTCGGTATGTCGGTGAGGATGGTCTTCATGACAAAGTCCTTGTCCTTGGTCAGGTCGATCTGCTCACAGTTCCGCCAGATGACCGTGACCGTTCCCTCCCGGGTGGTGCCGTGGTACACAAGATATCGTCCTATATCCGGATGAGAGAATGCCCGTCTTATCTTTACGTGCAGACCGATGAGGTAGGCAAAGGTCTCCGGGAGATCTACTTTCACGGTCTGCTCCGAGTTGTCTCTGATTACTTTGAGCTGGTAATCGAAGGGGTGTTTGAGGTTCTCAACGGTCAGCCGGCAGGGGGAATCACGGGTCTCAAAGTCGAGAACATAGTTCAGGAAATAGCCTTCGAGATCCATGAGAGTTTTCTGGACCGATGTGTCGAAGGTGATATTGTTGAGGGAGTCTTCGTACGACTCAAGAGAGAAGTATTTGAAGATGTGGGACTGGCCGTCTGTGTCCTGGGGTGATCCGTCTTTCCAGTTCAAGGAGTAACAGACTTTTTGGATCCGGGGTTTCATGACGGTATCGAAATACTCGGCCATCTCCACAAGGATGTACTTTCGGGAGCCCTGGTCTTCTTTGTTGAGGGAGAGGACAGCATGGGCGGTGGTTCCGGAACCAGCAAAGAAATCTAAACAGATACCGTTTTCAAGGTTTTTTATACCACTAACTTCAACACAATCCATTACAGCAAAAATTGATTTCGGATATGAAAATGGTTGATATCTTTCAAAAAAGTGCTTTACTATACCAGTTCCATGTTCAGTTGCTGAATATTTTGATTCTATCCAATTTGTTGTAGGAGTTATACCTTCAGGAGAGTAGAATTTGTAATAAATTATCGGATTGCCATTCTTTATAACACACTTGAGTTCTTTAACATTTGCAATTGCCGTTTCTATTCCCCATCTCCAATTTCTCTGAACATTATTTTCGTCCACAGGATAAACGGATATTTCATCTAATGATGGTGTTTCTTCTACTTTCCAAAAATTTCTTTCGTCATCCCATTTCATTTTTGGAAGCCGTATATATCCATTTTTTACAAAAAAAGGAAAATATGATTTTGGAGCGTCTTCTCTTCTAGAATTTGAACCTCTTTTTCTAAGAAGTTCCCACATATAATTCCCTTTTTCATCCTTTTCCTTATACCTTAAATTGTGTTTTTCTTCTCGAGGAAGTTTGTCAATTTTAACATTTTTACTAAATGAAGCAAAAATTGCATATTCGTGTGCAATCGCAAAACCTGTTGGTATCGGTCGCCCAGAGGGATTGTTTCGGATAACAATTGTCCCTAATATTGAATCTTCCCCAAATATTTGTTCAATTATATAATGAAAATCTTTTTGTTGTACATCATCAATGGTACCACAAAAAACGGTATTGGCCCACATTATAACTGAACATGATGACTTAAAAACTCCTGCCAATTCCATAGGTGATCAGTAATACTCTCAATCATTGCTGGAGACTGACGATCATTCTTTA
>Ga0255346_1003894_pt1 | contig 17021 bp, 9 predicted proteins | sample wastewater_treat_FD_194410 | JGI IMG/M metagenome (GOLD analysis project Ga0255346, IMG submission 194410) | Wastewater microbial communities from Lulu Island WWTP, Vancouver, Canada - plant22 | ecosystem: Engineered > WWTP > Wastewater > Unclassified | place: Canada: Vancouver, British Columbia... | reverse complement strand
AAGTAAAGTTATGACATTTGCTCAAACTAGATCTATTGATGGCAAATTGAAGATTGTGATATTTGACGAAGCGGATGGAATTTCGGCACAAGGACAGGCAGCTCTTCGTAACATTATGGAAGAGTATTTAGGAACTACAAGATTTATATTAACTTGTAATTATCCGTCAAAGGTTATTCCTGCATTACATAGCCGTTGTCAAGAATTGGATATGACACCACCTTTTGATGATGTATTAGCTCGATGTGTAAAAATCCTAAAGGCAGAAAATGTTTCAGTATCTCAATACCAGAAACAAAAATTAGTCACTTTAATTAAGGAAACCTATCCTGATATTAGAAAGTGTATTAATCGACTTCAAAAAAATGTAATAGACAATGTTCTAACCATCCAAGAAGTCAATAATGCAGGTGACTATGCTAGTTCAATATTTAAAATGTTAAAGGATAAGAAATCACCATTTGATATTAGAGCCAATATTATTGAAAACGAAATGAATTTTAATAATGATTATCACTTGTTATTAAGATCATTATTTGACAAAATATATGAGAGTGATTTAGGATTCGATAAGAAGAGATTGGGTATACTTTATCTCTGTGAAGGAATGTATAGGCATAATCAGGTATTAGATGCAGAAATTAATGCATTTAGTTGTATTGTACAGTTATCTGAATTATTTGGATACAAATAATTTACCAAGATCTTTGGGATACATTATATTCAGTACTTTGTGTTGGTGTATAACCTACATTAATTCCACCACCAACTTTTCCACGATTGTAAGTTAAACCCCCACCAAATCCCCATCCCCCTCTTTGAGTGGTACTTTGGGCAATTTGATAATTTGCGGCAGGTGGGGGTGCGGGTATGTACTGTGGTCTTGGTTGGGGAGATCTATGATATCCAGGGCGATATCTATCGCGCGCATTGATATAAGATCTTGTAGATGGGGGCCCTATCATGCCACCCCGACTACTACCGACAGCATATGTGTTACCTTGTTGGGGTGTTTGGCCTATGGATCTTATAGGGCGTGGGAAATCCCGTGTAGTATACACACCTCTAGGGGGTCTATATGGTTGTTGTCGTTCAAATCTAGCCTTTCCTGCTGCAGCTGCATGACCTCTTTGAGCTAAACCACCTAAAGTGCCTTGTATAATATCAGCCACACCCGCCCCTGCAGCATCTCCACCCATTCGAACTGCATTAATAGCTGCATCTCCAGCGGCTTGACGCATGTATCCGCCAAAAGTTGTAGGTTGATCATTATAGTTTGGCGCAGAGTTAGCATCACCTTGTCCAGTATCAGCACTAGTTGGTAGGTTAACTCCACTCATTGGAATTGTATTAATATTTACATCATAGCTAGCATCACCTTGTCCAGTATTAGCATCAACCTGTGGACTACCCCCGCTCCCACTTTGATTGGGTGGAAATCTTACATATGTATTTGTACTAGGATTCATGTGTAATCCTAATCTTGCCATTCTATATTCATGATCAAGTTTCATTTGGTTAGCTGCCAATTTTCTTGCCCGTTGAGATGCCTGTGCCCGTCTTTTCATCGCATCGGCTATTCTTTGATTGGTCAGTTCAGCTGGTGTTAATTGTGGCGGTGGCTGTGGCGTTGGTTCAGGTTGTTTTTCCGGCTGCACGCGGCCCATAATATATTTTGCCCATTGTTCCGAATCTTGTGGTAAATCCTTTGACGCCTGTTTTATGTCTCGAATATAGTTACCCCATTCTTCCTTAGTTTTTGTTGGAGCATTTTTTACATTATTTGGCTTCTGGGCTTCTTTGATATAGTTATATATGGATAATAAATTTTTGGTATCATTATAATTCATGGCAATTCCCTTTATACATATTTAATGTTTATGCTTGTTGTTGCTATTGTGTGTTTGGATCCCCCTGAGCACTTGCTTGTTGTTGCTGTTGTGCGTTTGGATTTCCTTGAGCACTTGCTTGTTGTTGTTGTTGTGCACTGGCAACTTGCTGATGAATTGTTGATATTTGTTGTATGATTCCTTGTGTTTGTTCTGGCGGTATTCCTAATGCCTGCAGTTGTTGTTGAATACCCCCTATTATATCTTGAGGGTTTTGATTATTAGCTGATTGTTTATTTTGTTTTTTATCAAAATATTTATTTGCATAGTTTAATCCTTGTCTAATTAAGGCTCCCCCAATTCCACCAGTTGCTGCATAAGGAAGTGCCTTTGTTGCAAAACTTCCAATTTTCTTTAAAAAGTTATCTTCATTTACCTTTACTTGTCCATATGCTTCAGCTAGCATTTTAATATCTTTATTTTTCATATTTCTACTCTCTTTCTTTAATTTTAATAAATTTTTTGTATTGCCGCCTCCCGGCTTGTTATCATTCCATTTTTCAACATTGGATAATTTTGTATTCTTTTTAGGTAGATTTAAATTATCTGACATTCTACTGTATTCATCTGCACCTAAATCACCTTTTGCAACACCTTTGTTATCAAATTCCGTTACTTCAGGACTTTTTCTTTTAAGACTATCAGGAATAGGGACAGGTTGCCATGATTCATGTTCTACTCGTTCAATTACCTCCATAGGAAGGGTTGTTGGGTTTACCCAATTTGCCGGATTTATTTCTTGAACAACGTCTACATAATAACCCGTAGGGGCATCTGGACCACCGACATATCCAAGAGAAGTATTAGCTCTTTTAGTTTTTATTGCACTTAAACGAAGATTAACGTCTGTTTCTTGTAATTGCTTAATACGTTCCTTCATTTGTGCAGATGCTTCTTTTAATTCGTCATTAGAAAGCGCGTTTTTCTTAATTTTAACTAAATCACCAACTAAAAATCCACCTTGTTGAAATCTTTGTATGGCGGTTTCCATTAAAACATTATATTTTCCCGAAAAATTTATCATATATCACCTTTATATTATTTACTCTTTTTATTGACATAATGTTAATTTATCATTACAAAATTCGTCTATTCCCATAAATATTTACAACTATGAGCTCAATTAGACTTGATAAATTTAAAAAAGAAAGCCCTTTATCTACAACAAATAGCGATTTCACTTACACGGATATACATTTAGATTTTGAATATAGTAAATTTAGTAGTAATGACTTAGCCCGTGTACAAATCAATAGAGATTTAAGAGTAAGTTTTGATGAAGATGCTATAAAAAACAGTTTAATTAATTTGTTTAACACTAGACCAGGCCAACGAATATTAATACCTGAATATGGTACTAATATATATGGAACATTATTTGAAAGTGTAACTGAAGTAACCGGCAGAACATTGGGAAATCATATATTACATGCAATAGAACGATGGGAGCCACGCGTTAAAGTTGCTAAAGTAAATGTGATTGCAGATCCAGATGAGCACCAATATACAATAACTATCGTAATGTATGTACCAACATTAAAGAAAACTACTAAATTAACAGGGGTTATGGCTAAAGAAGGATTTACAGAGGTTCAAGAAAGAGAGTTTATATAGATTATGGAGGATGTTAAAATAAATTATACATGTTTAATATGTAATAAAAAATGTGCTAATCTAAAAGGATTATCTCTCCATTGTAGAAAAAAACATAAAATATCATTAAATAACTATACACAAACATATTACAATGTTGTCAATATTCCACGCAAAAACATGTATATGCAACGAAAAAAATATAGACAGATAGAAGCTGCGGGGTCCAGTATACAATGTAATATATGTAAACTTAAATTCAAAACTTGGACAGGATTATCTAATCATATCAGACAAAAACATCACCTTACTTCAAAAGATTATTATGATATGTTTAATAATGTAGGGAAATGTATTAAATGTGGTAAACTAACTAGATTTAAAAATATTAATATAGGATATTTTAGATATTGTTCCCTTGAATGTTCAAATTTTGACCCACGCATAATAAAGAAAAAAATAAATAAAATGTATCAAACATTATTAGATAAATATGGCACCAAACATACAATGCAGATCCCGGAATTTAAAAGAAAAAGCAATACGGGGGCATTAAAATTAACAAATTACATTTTACCATCTGGAAAGATTATAAAAATCCAGGGGTCATATGAGCGAGATTTTTTAAATTTCGCACTTAATCAAATCAATGAAAACGAATTTGATTTTGATAATATTCCCTTTTTTAGTTATTATATGAATAATCAAAAACATATTTATTATCCGGATTTTTATATTAAAACAAAAAAATTAATAGTAGAAATAAAATCAACTTATACACAAAAACTTCAAGGGGAAGAACAATTAAGAAAAAAGGAAGAAAGTGTATTAAATAATGGTTATAATTATATAACAATTTTGAATAAAAATTATAATGAATTTATAAACAAATATGGAGAAAAATAGTTATGGCAGAGTTTCCAATTCCAAGAGATGGATATTTATCGTTTGACGCATTTACGTTAAAACAACATATAAAAAATGCATTGAATAAATCTGGTATTTTTACGGATCAAAACTACGATGGTAGCTTCATATCAACCATTATAGATATAATTGCATACACTTTTCATGTATTAATGTTTTATTTAAACAAGAATAGCACAGAAACCATGTTCACTGAAGCTCAATTATATGAAAACATTAATCGTATTGTAAAAATGTTGGATTATAAACCTCTTGGCAATTTTACATCTATATTATCATTTGACGTTCAAGCTGGTGCAGCAATTCCAGTTGGATCATATGTTATTCCGCGTTATTCATATATAATAGCCAATAATATTCCTTTTTCGTTTATTGAAGATATTTCTTTTATTAAAAATCAAGAAAATAAAGTTGAAATATTAGAAGATGTAGGAAAAAATAAATTATTATATCAGGGTGTTTGGCGCGAATATCCTCTTTATACTGCAGTTGGAGATTTAAATGAATTAATTTATTTGACACCGGGAAAAAACATTATTATTGATCATTATAATATCGATGTATATATTAAACCCGCAAATACTCAAAAATGGGAAAAATGGGATCGAACGATGTCGTTGTATTTAGAGAATGGATATCGTAAAGTTTATGAAATTAGATATAATGAAGATAAACAATATGAAATCAAGTTTGGAAATAATATCAATGGATTGAAATTAAACCAGGGAGATCAAGTTGCAATATATTATTTAGAAACTAAGCTAAAAGATGGAGAAGTTGGTGTATATGCTCTTAGAAATAAAGTAATGAATACTTTTAAATCTACACAATTCTTGAATATAATGTCTGATTTAAATCAAAGTATAGGTTTAGAATATGTAACAGATAATTTGTTAGCAGAACTTTCTTTTAATAACGGGGGAATTTCAACATATTCATCTACAGAAGAAAATGTCGAAACAATACGCCAAAACGCACCAGGTGTATTTAGATCACAATATAGATTGGTGACTGAGGGTGATTATTATACATATATAACTACAAATTTTTCTAGACTTGTACATGATGTTAAAATATTTAATAATTGGGCATATTTATCCCAATATTTGAAATATTTTTATGATTTGGGATTAACAAACCCCGATAATATATCTAGGGTGTTATATAATCAATTAAACTTTGCAGATGCATGTAATTTTAATAATGTATACGCTTTTATTGTACCCAAAGCAGTGTCTGATAGTGTTGGTATTTCCTATTTGAGCCCAGCTAATAAACAATTAATTATTAGTACTACAGATTCAATAAAAACACTTACATCTGAAACAATTATTTTAGATCCTGTATATTTGGGTTATTCAATTTGTGCTCCTGTATCGGATCCGACAATAGAATCTGCAGATAATTCGTATCTCAAAATAATTAAAGATCCAATGTCTAAACGAGACGATTTAAGTATAGTCCAAGACGTTGCTCTTATATTTCAAGATTATTTTCGTAGAGATAATACAAAATTGGGCCAGACAATTGATTTAATACAAATGACTTCTGATATTTTAAATGTTCCAGGAGTTAAAAAAATATATACTGTATCAGAATCAACTGAGAGTTCTTTTGAAGGTATATCATTTTTACAATGGAATGTTGTTTATCCAGAAGCAGATATGGAAGTGATTTTTAACAATAGAACATTAAGTAATTTTATGTTCCCATTACTTATTGATGAAAAATTATTGTCGGGTGAAAAAATTAAGGTAGAATCGTCTACTAAGAAATATCAAGCAATTGAATACTAATGAATATATCTTTTAATTATGATTATAAACATGTTATTTGGCCAAGTTTAACAGCTGGACCATTTACAGTAATGTTTACAACTACATCTACAGATGCATGTTTAGAAAAGTATGAAGTATTGTTATGTTCATATTGTTCTAATTCATATTCACATTTTAAAGTGGCAGATGAAGATAATTTACATTTAATTCCAAGATGGAGATTTTTGGATAATAATTTTAATATTGTATCCAGTATTCCGATTAATAACATGGTTCAAGGCCCTGGTGGCTTAACGGGTTCAGCAATATTTTATTATGTAGATGATATGCCGACGGTACCATCACCCGTATATTTAACGGCAGAAATAAGCAATATTTGTGAACCATTAAAATGCTGTAATGTTAACAAGGGAGAACTTGAATCAAAAGTTATAGATACTATACCTTTATGGATAAATGAATGGTATCCTAAAATGATTAAATATACTACAGATGGTATAAATAATTTTTCAACAAAATGGGCAACATTTCCATTTAAGTGGTATGCAACATTGCATGATATAATTGATGGTATACCCGGGCCAATTATTTTTAGCTATTGTAATTCTAATAAACATAACTGTGAAACATCATTATTATCAACAACTGTAAAAATAATACCAAATCAGATTCCTTATGGAATATGTAATGATCATATTAAAATAAATGCATTTGATAAAAAAGGAAATTATGGATGGATTAATGGTACAGTTGCGATTACTGGTATAAGTCTCAATGATACCGTAAATGCGCATATTACAGGTAATATTAATATTGATTTGTCTGCAAACAACAATTTACCCGTAGCTAATAATTTTATGTATATATCTAATTCTGCTACAGGAGATATATTTAAATTAAATATGGTTCCATCAATTGATGATTCAATTGAATTTTTTAAACAACCGAATATTTGTTATAATTTTGATTTATTAGACAATACCGGCGTAACATATAATTCTTCTAAGTATCAAATAAGTACAAGTGGAATGCATTGTTTTGCTGTGTGTGATAATTATACCTGGATAGGAAATAAGTCATCAAACATAATTTATAAAGTTGATATATTAGGAAATGTTATACAAACAATTAATTTAAAACATGTAAACGGTAATACAATAACACATACCCCATTAACAACTGGGTTATCAGTAGACGTATCTTCGAAAACATTTTTATATAACATTGCAACTAATATTAGCCCTGATCCTCTTTCTGCGGAGTGTATATGTTTTAATTTTTACGCTTCTGCGACGCAAATATTAATGGATAAACTTTCGACTTTAGACATTAATATAAATGACAATGTATACTCTTGGCAAACCATAGACAGTTTCAATAAAACAATAGAATTACCGAACAATACCACAACGGTAAACATTTCAATATCTGGTAATCTTTTAAGCGAGCATGATTGTCATATATTGTCCAATACGCCGATCATCAATCTTATTAATTATCAGTTAAGTGACATACATTATTGCAATAATATATCCTTAACAGACATTGCTGTTAATGGAAATCATAATCTTTTTGTATTAATACAAGATGGAACAAAACCATATGTTTATAAATTTGATAAAGATGGAACTTTTTTAGGAAACATTATTGATTTCGGACCTGCAGTACCTCATACCGGGGTAGCTATTGATTGCACAATATATAACCATATTGTAGTACTAACTACGTTATTTGCCGACACGTATACCGAAGACGGATATCAACTAAAGGGCAATGCTGGCCCGCCTCGTGTTAATATATTAGCAGACATCACAGAGAACAAATTTTGGTTATTTTATAACAATCAAATACAATATAATAGAGTAACTCGACGGCCTTTGCCATATCCAATATATACAGTTGAAGATTTAAACAATATTAAATATGTAGCTATTGATAATGATGGTAATCCATGGTTCACGTGTGATAGCGACGACGTAAGATGTTTGATACGAGATGGTTCATCAATGTTTAGTCTTAGTAGTATATTTGATGATATTCCATGGGAGGGGCATGAAATAGGCGGCATTGGTTGTAGTATATATAATGATTTATGGGTTTTAGATTCAACAGATGGAAAATGTTATGTTATTGATTTAAATTTATTGAATACTTCATCACAAAAAATAGATGAATTCAGTATTGCATTAAATCAGCCAATACAAGTACAAAATGATTGGACAGGAAATAAATGGTATCAAAAATATAGCAGATCAAATAATAGTACCCAACAATATAATATTACGGGTGCAAGTAATATATTCAATATTCGCCCTTTTGAGTTACCGTTTGAATTAAGACGGTTTAATGAAAGTCGGGACATTTCAAAAGATATGCGTTCTTTTGCTATGGCACCACATATGAACATAAAATATAATTTGTGGGAAAACTTTTTTGGAAATGCGGTGGGATTAACAATACCAGGACAACAATTAGGAAGAAAGGTATATGATAGAATAGCTAATTTTCCAATGTATCATATTGATATTGACGATTGTAATGTAAAACAATTATATTCTATTGCGGCTTATTTAGATGTACCAATAGACGATTATAATTTATCATATCCGCCAGAATTGTTGAGACTAATAGATATAGGATCAGTAAAACACAATAGAATATGGGGCGAAATAGTTAAATGTAATTTGAACATTACACAAAATAAAATATGCCCTCGTTGTGGATATAGACATAGTAATTTAGGAGATAAAATTGAAGATCCATTTACATATACAGTAACCGCCGGTATGTCATTTATAAAGCATGATAGAACTGTTATTTCACCTGATGGTTGGACATTAGAGTATCCACCAATGTTTATAAATTCTTTATGGAAGAAGGTTGTTCTTAACGGAATAAATGGGTATAAACCACATGATATATCTGCAAGTAGTAATGGAAAATATATATTAGTGTGCAATTATAATCAAGAGTTTGCAGCCTTCCCAAATTATTATATGAGTAATGATTATGGAAAAACCTGGATGTTTGTTGATATTGGTGATATTGTTGGATTCAAATATGTTTCATTTGTAAATGTAAGTCAATCTGGAAAATATATGACAATATCCTGTCATTCAAAGCGTATAAAATATAGTGACGATTATGGGGTTACATGGTCAACAATACAAATCCCCGTTCAAGGAAGCCAAGTACTGACTCACGTTCGTATAAATGACACGGGTGATATGCTAGCATATGGCACTCAACCGGGATATTCATATTCCTATATATATTATAAAGCCCATGATGATGAGAATTGGCCTGTTTATGGAAGATTAGTATATGATAATGCCATTGATCCAACATTTACATATATCGCATATGTTAGATCGAGCACAAAATTAACAATATATAATTTTAGAACTGGTCAAGCATACGATAGGGATGTATTGCCACCACATGATCCATGGTATCACACAGTAAAAATAGTAGGTATTACAAATGAAAAAACAGTTTATGTGTTAGATAAATCTCAATCAAAACTGTATTATATTGCCTATAATGATACGATGTTAAAGGAAATAATATTACCCCCAGAATTAATTGGCATTATAGATAATATAAAGATTAATGGATCAGGAGAAACTATTTTAATTACAACAAATTCAGATGAAATATGGAATAGTTATAATAATGGTAAAACATGGTCCAAATTTGTCCCTTCTATTCCTTTTACTCATAATACCGATAATGTTTATATCAATGATTCTGGTGATGTTCAATTAGTTTATGGTGATTTAAATACACTTTTTAGAAAAACTGGTAAATTAGAACAACTCATTGCTCAAAATAAATATATGGATTCATTATGCTATAAAGACAAATCAACATTTGAATATGTGTCGGTATACCCATTAGTAAATTTATCATCATACGATCTTGATTTTTGTGGCCCCTATGATTTCTATGAATATAAAGATGGATTTCCAACCGTAGATGATTGTGATCCCCTTAATCCTAATTATGTACAGGGGGCGGGATATATAAATTGGAATGATGAATGGACCACATTAGACTGGTGGCCAAATTCAGCATTAAATTTGTGGTATGGAAATAATGAATTGTATCAAACTGCAATAGAATACGAATTGTTAAGAGGATTACAGTTAAATTCTAATACATGTAAAGTAATTAATTAAAGTATGGCTAAAGTTTTATCAAAATATGTTAATCTTCCAGATATCAGTCAACAAGATGTTGTATATCAATCACAAAAGGACTATGTCGAAGCGTTGTCCTATAATGCCAAACTTAAACCAAAAGGTGATTTAGAAAAACCATATAGTTTTAGAGAATGGTACAATACAAGATATAACATTTTACCCGGACAAGAATATACTCTTTATAATAAGTACTTATCACAGTGGTATGAAGATAGAAAACAGTCAGGAATTTCGACCAATATCGATACACAAGATGCGTACGTACAAATTTTAACACAAATTAGAGCATTAATAGATGTTAATCTCCCGGATATAGATGTTAATGACCCAACTACAATAGTTGATAATATTTCTATATATTCTCAAAAAATTAAAGATATAACACAGTATTTCATAGCTAAAAAAGAATCTTTACGTAAAGCTAAATTAAAGTACAATATGGTTGGGACTAATATTGGGTTGGAACGTGTATTTTATGAATATCTTTTAAAGGCATTTACAAAAAATGAAATTAGTAAAGTATTATTAACAGATCTTCCGGAATTATCAGCATCAAATAATTTAACTATAACAATTGAAGAATTATATGACGATAGTTCATATTTTGATCGTGATCCCGCTATACCGGTATCGGCATATTTTCCTTATACACAAACGTCAAAGGAATATTTATCGGGGTATGGAATTAATGATGAAGATACATTTAATTGGCTATATAGTACAGGTGTTTCTCAATTATGTGCAGATAATCCGTTATTATGGGTTGTAGATGAAGTTATTGCACAGTATGAAAATGGTATTATTCCTTTATCGGCTATTGAAGATACAACAACAAAAATTCTTAATGATTACAATCGAATTAATTTGACTAAAAAATATTTAGGAGAAAATCAATATATTATTTCAGGTGGTTATTATATGATGCCATCTAGTATGATTACAATGGATTTGTTATCTGGTAATAATTGGTTTTATTGGCCTTATGGACATACAGAACTTACTGTAAATAGTCAAGAATTTAAAGATATAGCATTAATTGATACAACACTTATAGAATCGGGAGCAACACCGGCATCATCATATGAAATGTCAGATGTAATATATGTATATCATAATAATGAAGTTAAAGGTGCATGGTTACAATCACCTGCAATTGGAATAAAAACATATACAATGTCAGCTGAATTATTATCAGGCACATCAACTGAATTTATTTATCCATTCCCCGGATATGGAATAATGGCCGATGATATTGAATGGACTGGCAGACAATACGATAATTTAGATAGAACATTTTATTTTCTTGAAAAACGTTTACAAAAACAAATATTGCAAAAATATTGGTCAGATAAATTAACAAATAACACTATTATTTCGTCTATTAATATTCAATATACAAACTTGGTTAATTGCGGCGCTAATGCAGGAAAAAGTACAACAGATTCTGACGTTATTATAATCAGACCAAAATTTGACCAAGATGGATTATTTCATGATAATACATTATCTGCAGCATGGTTATATAATGTTGAAGACACATATATACAAATAGATAATGGTGATAATTACATTTTATGGCCGCATGAAAAATATCAAAATACTCCTATTTTTAATCCGGATAAATTTACAAATGCAGCATCTGCAGTCAATATTTCAGATTTGAAATTCTATATGTTAACGGGAAATAGTTTGTCTGAAGCAGACGTAGTATATAAAATCAATAGCGAGGGAAATATCCTTACAGCTGCGTGGTTAAGTGCCGATACATTTTTTGATGAAAATGGTAATATTACTAATTTTGATATTAGTGCAGGGGATTTAATTAAGTATAATCGTAAAGGCGAATCATTTATATTAAATATTCCATTACATGATGCAAAACCGATATGGTGTACAGCATTGGTTAACAGAGTTTCAGGAAATCTTGAAAAAGGTTACGATATTTGGGGTGGTAATAATAGAAGTGACTATAAATTATCAAACATTTTAATTACACCGGATTTACATATTGAATATATTAATAATGGTCCATCAACATTTATATGGACTGAAAATATTGCAGTAGAAACATATAACTATGATAGTCCTGCATGGAAAAAATTAAATATAGAAATAATAGATGACCCACAATCTCCACAATTAAGTGTTACTGCTATAAATGAACCATCTGATATTATCTTTAAAACTGATAGAGATAACCCGCAAAGAATTAATTATTTTGCGGTTAATCCATTTAAATGGAATCAAGTTGTAATTGATTCTACTTTAGGCTACCCTCCAACGGGTGGAGTTTGGGTTCCAATATTATCAGGAGAATTAATTCAGGTAATAGAACCATATACACATTTGACTAATAGACATTTTCCGACTCAAGCATATACTCCGTATATTGACGGGATATATTCTAGTACAGAATCTGGTGGTTATTTTATACCCAAAAATTTAGGGGTATCTACTGCATTAACGCGAAATAATAATAATGTATTTGAAACAATTAATCAAAAGAATCCTAATGTTAAAATATTTCAAAATATTAATACGTATAACGAAGATATTGGACTGACAAATACTTTTCAGTATACACCGGTTTCTACAATAAATGTTGATTCACAATGGATGAAATCACAAATTACAGAAGGTGAGAGATCTAATATTATTGATAATCCTAATATATATCAAGAATTTATACCTTATCAGGCATCATATGAAAACTATAAACATAACAAGTTTGGCATATTGCAACGAGGGGATGGTACAGAGCAATATGAACAGGTGTTAAATGATTTACATAATGCCCTATTAAAACATTGGGATATTGATATTTTTGGTGTTCAATATGGATTATATAACAAACCTGAGGCTACCACAACTACTACAACAACCACGCTAGAACCTGTCATTACGACCACAACGACTACGAGTACTACCACAGAAGAGCCAACGACCACAACGACAACAAGCACTACCACAGAAGAGCCAACGACCACAACGACTACTGAAGACCCAAATGACCAAGACGTAAAAGACAAAAGCAAAAACGATATACCATGGAACAAAAATGATGGGGATGAAGATGAAGATGAAGACTAATAGGAGGAAATAATAAATGACTTGGGATTTTGAAATTGTCACGACACAGACAAACCAATATTTTAGTATATATTTAGGAATATGTAATAACATGCAAGTGATTTGGGGTGATGGTGATGTATCTTCGATATTAACCAATGAATTACCGTTAACGGTTACCCATTGGTATGTAGATCCGGGAACATATAATATAAGCATATCTGGTGGAACATGTACGAATTTGGAGATATATGAATCTAATTTAGTAACAAAAATACATAATATTATACCTAATTTCAATTTGTCGTCTGTTAATATGTTTCTTAGAGGCGCAAAAATAACATCGATACCTGAGGGATTATTTGATAACAATAGTAATATCAGTGTATTTAGACTTGCATTTATAAACTGTACCTATTTAACAGGAATACCAATTAATTTATTTGAATCATTTAAAAATAATATTAATGATTTTTCTAATACGTTTGACGGTTGTATTTCACTTGTAGGGAAGGCTCCAGAAATATGGGAACTATATACCCCTGAATTGTCTTCTAAGGGCAAAGATTGCTTTAAAGATTGTATTAACCTAGAAAACTATAAAAGTATACCAATATCTTGGGGTGGGCCGGTATATTATCATCAAAAAAAACACGCCGAAAGATACTTTGTTTATCATAACATCCGCCATGATGGAACAAATATTGAGGCAGATAAATTATACTCGATATTGGCACCTCAAACAACATCAACAAGAGTTTTACCTGATAATAATATATTGCCATATAATATTAAACCTCTTACCGAATACGAAACAAAAAATCCAACAAAAGGTCCAGATCCAATAATGTGGAGCATTGTTGACGAGACTAATAAATATCCAATTGTAACTTTGGACGAAAATGTTAATTCAAATTTGGCAAATTATTTTTTATCTAAATTACCACCGATTGATGTTAATTCTAGAAATGGGTTGAGTAAACCGTTTTCAATGATATTGAAAAATGTATATTTTAAACATAGATATTTCTTAACTCATCCCACAAACGTTGCTTTACCCAATCAACCAGCACTATCTGGGAGATGGATATATTCAAGACGTCCAGCATTTACAACGTATACTATAACATTATCAACCATTGATTATGATTTTTCATATAATATTTTAAATGATAATATTGTTTATGATTATGCTTTTTCATTAGATTTACACAATCAAGACTTAATAATATATGAAGAAAGTGGTGATGTAATACACGTTAATTTGTCAGGTATAGACACATATGTTTCAGATACTACGGCATTAAGCACGGCTTTTATAACAAGTAAAAAAACAATATTGGAACCTTTTCATTCAATAAATATTGCAGATGGTAATCCCGATTCAGACATGACATATGATTATGCGCCTAGAGATGGCGTTATGATGACACAATACAATATTGCCGTACCATGTCAAGTTAAATATCCATCTCCTGATCTATGGAAGACTTGTGTGAATATATATCAAATAAACCGATTGAGTGGATTAGATATTACACCCAATTATAGTCTTATAGTCCCGGGTAATCATTTTGGATATCAACCGGGATTATCATTGTCATATAAAAAAATTAAAAAATCATATGAATTATTGGCAATTTCGATCAATACTAAAGATGATAACACCATTGCATACTTATATGAAAATAGTATAGCATATAAATTGTCTGGCACGGATGTTGAAGAAATTTCAGGAGTACCCTTTTTAAATAATTGGCATTATATGCAAGAGGTGTCATTAAAAAATGTTGATCAATCATCTGATGCACATGGGGGGTATTTTGGTTATGACATAGAAATTCAAACGCATAAGAACATTCGTTGGCCTTTATTATACATATCCGAACCCTTTTATAACAATGGAACAGTTCATGTGTATTCGTTGCTATCTGAAGAAAATGAGCCAAATACATGGAAACATATGGAATGGATAAGTGCACCAGAAGGTCAAGAAAATTTCGGTTATTCATTAGCATCATCTGGTCCATATATATGCATTTCCGCACCCCAAAATAATGGGTGCAATATTAATTTATACAAAGTAAGTTTGAAAAAAGATGTTGATGGCGAACCCCTTTTAAGCATTATATTAACAGATACATTATTTATAGAATCAAATACAGGCAATTGTGGAAAATATGTTTCAATTAATTCAAATTATACAACAACGTTGCCCGGAGACAGAAAATATCATAATTTCTATGGAGATCATTTGGCAGTTTCTGATGATGATTATACAAGAATATATAGCATACATTTTGATAAATTAGAACCTTTATGTGAAATTCCTGGTAGTACAATGGTTAAGCTGGATAAAAATTTAGCAGTCAGGGTAAATAATGATAGTAACATCATTGAAATGAATGTTGCAAGACAAATATAATATTTGAGACCGGGTGAATTCGGTGGAAATCTTAGAAATAAGAAAATACCGAGCCAAGCTTTCCTTAGGATAAAGGAGGATTGAAGGTGTAGAGACTAGGGAATGAGCCTAACAATAAGTCCCAATAGCGCCCGGCACTTGTGAAAACAAGTGAAGATATAGTCCGATCCTTGTGGCGACACAAGCAAAATTGAATAGACGATGTCGTTGGGCCAATATCTCTCGGGAACCGAGGGTGAGGCCCGGGACGCTGGTAGCCAGCTCCGCTAGGGTATGCGTGCCCCATCAAATTTATTTTGTTTTGCAATCCCCTTCTCTTTAGCAAGATGCGTTTTCCTGTGCTACAACATAAATAATTATAATTATGTCAACATTATATATTAGAAATTTAAATGGAGAAGCTTTACCCGCTGATGAAGAACTATCCCAGGTTTATGGTGTAATAGTTCCTATATATAATAAAATTACAGATCAAAACATTGCACTAAAAGAATTCAATGATAACATATTAGGCTTTAATGTCTTTTATGACATGTTAATATTTCAATTAATAGATGCAATAATAACGGCTAAAATAGATGTTAACTATGAAACGGGAGATATAACAACAACACCAAACGATGTACATATAATTAAAATACAAGAAAATATGAAATATGTAGATCATTATTTTTTCCCTGAGTTAAAAAAGGTTACTTTAGGGTTTTTGATACATTGTCCCGGATTAACAGAACATACTAATCAAATTCGACCACTTTTATATGAATTGGATTTAGAAACAACAAATTTATCTATAATATATAATAAAAATGCACCAGAAACGGATTTTTATTATGATTTTGATAATATTGGCATTGTAAACGTTGCAGCATTAACATATGATAAATTAAGACTCTTGTATAATATAAGTTTTATTCATGAAAAAAATAATAGAATGTATATTTGTTCCATTAACCTTAGACAACGTGGCAATGAATATGAAGCAATAAATACTAAAGTAATTGAGCCTATGTGAACAACCAGTGGCTAAAGCGCACTGGCTTCAGTTTAGAGCTTTAAGGCGCTCAAGGTGGATTCACTGCCACAGATTAACCTCTTCAGGGTACCGAAACGTTCAGTTTTATATCTTCTAGGC
>Ga0255346_1003892_pt1 | contig 17027 bp, 17 predicted proteins | sample wastewater_treat_FD_194410 | JGI IMG/M metagenome (GOLD analysis project Ga0255346, IMG submission 194410) | Wastewater microbial communities from Lulu Island WWTP, Vancouver, Canada - plant22 | ecosystem: Engineered > WWTP > Wastewater > Unclassified | place: Canada: Vancouver, British Columbia... | reverse complement strand
CTCATATCCGCCAGCCGGCGGACATTGGGAGCGAATCCTTTCTCCGCAACTTGATGAGAGGAAGGTATGGCGTTACTTTCCTTTTTTATTCAGCTCGTTGGACTCATATCCGCCAGTTGGCGGACATTGGGAACGAATCTGTTTACCGGTTTTTCAATTTATATTTCATTACCTTTATGTACACTGTTTATGTGCTGAAAAGTATTCATTTCGATAAAATTTACATCGGATTTACCTCTGATTTGAATGCAAGACTGATTGCCCATAACCATCCGGCAAATAAAGGTTGGACTCATAAATTTCAACCCTGGGAAATCAAATACACCGAAACTTTTGCTAACAAGTCGGAGGCTATGAAACGCGAGAAACAGCTCAAATCTGCCCGAGGTAGAGAGTTTATAAAAAAAATCATTTTTTGATCTGCTCGTTGGACTCATATCCGCCAGCCGGCGGACATTGGTTCGAATCCTTTCTCCGCAACATTTTTGAGGAAAGTCAAGCGGAACTTTCCTCTTTTTATTCAGCTCGTTGGGCTCATATCCGCCAGCCGGCGGACATTGGGAACGAATCCTTTCTCAATTGACCTACTGTTATGAAAATTGGGCTTATCAAAATGCTACTGCCAGTCTATCGCCAATAATTAGGCATTATTCATTCTTCATTAGGAATTAATTTCTGGGCCTTTGCCCCCAAACCTTACTTATGGAAGAAGGAGCCGTAGCACGCTACGGCTCTACAGTGAGGATCGAGTGCCCCGATGATGAGATGAGGTCGATCCCGAATGCGTTTTTAGCTCTCCGAATTTGTGCCTCTGCGCATTTGCGTCTATTTTTTTTGCCACGAAGACACAAAGACACAAAGTTGCACAAAGCCCTATTTCATTCCCCATTTTCGCATGTTTTTAGTGCAAGAAGCACCAAACAGACATGTTCGACCTTTCCGAGATAGAGAAGAATCATTGTTTCGGCAGGTCGATGACCGGCTGTTATGAAAATTGGGCTTTTCAAGCCAATCAGTAATATATAGGCATGCTATTGCCGTCTCTACCATCCCGGAACAAAATTAATTCCAAACATACCGTTGCTGAACCCTCCGTTTTGAAACGGAAAAGCATAATAAGGCTCAATAACGAGGTAACCGAATAAATTTATTCTTACTGATGCACCGGCACTAAATACCGGTATCCGTTCGTTAAAATCAGATGTTTGCCATTTCAATTTCACCTTATCTCCCTTGTTCCAGGCCAAACCACCGTCGAAAAACAAATTGAGATCGGTTAGAAAAATATTCGATTTTATCGGAGCCAACACTTTCGGTCCCGAAAAAGGAAATCTCAATTCAGCATTAACAACAGCAATCCTCGAACCGGAAAGATTTGAGACATTAAACGAATTATATCCAATCGAATTGCCCGTATTTCCATAAATCGAAATGTCTTCATAACCCCTTACCAACCACGGATAGCCCAAATACATGGGCGAGGCAAGTCCGATTTGCGAACTCTTTCCGTACAATCCATTGTGGTACAATCTGAAAGCAAATCCGATCGGTTTCGAGAAGTAATATCTTCTGTAATCGAACAAAATATTATACAGGTTGATGTTCCCGAAATATCTTTCGATCTGATATCTTGCTCTGTGTCCCATCAACGGAGCCGTCATTCCAAAATAGGAATCATCCTCGACATAAGCGATGTTGGCTGTCTGAAAACTGATTCCGGGAGGTGATGGTAACTTCTCTCTTTTTCCACCAAGGGGATAACCCAATGCATCAAAATAGTTGTGATACCGATCCCAGCGATACGAATACCAGGAAGCCGAAACTCCCGCTTCGAATCTGCGAGTTTGCGACAGAGGATAATAAAAGAATGTCGAAACATTGTCTTCGAACATCCTTACATAATCCAATACGAGATTATCCACCGGGTATTTTTCGTTGTCAATTTTCAGCGTATCAGTCGTCCAGAACATGCTCCCACTCCGATACGGTATATGAGATACTGACGCGCCCCATTTGATTTTATTACCCTGATTGACATAGGCAAGCTGTCCGCCGAAATCGTAAATTTCGCCATTGAGCGCCAACGATGTATAAAGTTGATGATCACCAACCATATCGCTAAAAAGCATGAAAACACTACCGGCCATGTCGGTCGTATTGAAACTTGGTCCTGTCGTAACACCCACTCCGACCGAATTTGAAATATAATCGAGTTTTAATTTAGGTCGATAAGGCAATTCTTTGATGGAATCAACCGAAAGTGCGATTTGAGGAACACGACTCGATAAAACGGAATCCACTATATTCACCGTGGTACGGTTCAACAGTGGAAGCGTACCTGCATCAAAATTTACGTAATACTTATCTACTTCAATGGGATAGAAATCACGGTCGTAAGCGATATATATTTCATACTTTTTATCGAAATAATGCGTATAGGCAATCATCCCGTTTTGCCTATCTACACTTATGGCCGGCGAAAACAGTGTGATTCCGCTTATCCCTGTCAGATATTCAGTCAGGCGATACACTTTTTCGTTTTGCAGATCATATTTATACAGATTGCGAAAACCATCGGCATCAGACAAAAAATAGATAAAACGCCCGTCGTTTGAAAATCGGGGATTTAGGTTATCGGCTTTGGGAAAAACATCTATCATACGGCTTTCTCCGGTTTCGATATCAAACAACGTCAAAATAAAGCAGAATTTTTTCGATTGGTCAGAACATATAGCTTCTGTGGAATACACAATATATTTTCCGTCCGGCGACCAGGAAGGGTGGATATTTGAGAACAAATAGTGAGTGAGTTTCCGCGTTTTTTTTGTTTGAAAGTCGTAAAGATATAAATCTCCAATCCCCTCATTCAGTCCGGTAAACACCATATATCTTCCGTCAGGAGACCATTCGGGATTCGAAAACGATGCCACTTCTTTAATTTCTACCAACTCGGTTTTCATTTTATCTATATCCACAATGGCAAGTTTGTTTCGTCCTTTGCTATAAACGACAAAGGCAAATTTTTTGCTGTCCGGCGACCACGTTCCCCCCGATTCGATAAAACTGAAATCGTCTATTTCGCTATTGCGTGTTAAGCTCGAGAATTTTTTTATAATTTTTCCTGTTCGGGCATCGGCGATAAACAAATCTAAGGTGAAGACACTCTTGTCAGAAAAAAAAGCCAGGTATTTTCCATCAGGACTCAAAGAAGGAGATACATTTGTCGAACTACCATTTTTTTCGGAGATAATTTTGTTTCCTACAGGCGTATAGACAGAGTCTTTCATGAACTGTTTATAATGGTTTTCAGTAGCGGTTTTCCACATCCCTGATAAGGTTTGGGTATTGAAATGAAATACACTATCGATGGCAACATCCAATCCCCATTGAGCGGTTTTTTCAAAAAGCGGCATAATAATAGTGTCACCCCACGTTTTCCCGATAAACGCCCATAAGGCTTGTCCGTATCGATAAGGAAAATATTCTGAAACATTCGCTAAATCCTTAATGGATGGAAATCTCTTGTTCAGCAGAGCGTCTCTCATCCACATCGATGTGTTGGGATCTACGCTTCCTATAGATAAATATTCGGCCATCCCTTCTACCATCCATAGAGGCAGATTGTTGATAAAATAATTCGTGGAATCGGATCTCAACAATTTATTGTACTGAAAAGCATGTACCAACTCGTGCCCCAGCGTATGGTCGGTTTGGTACAACGTCGGAGCAAACGGCATGATTACGCGCTGTTTTAGGCTTTCCGTCACCCCTCCAGTTCCTTCACCGATGAGGCTGCTCACCGCATTGGTTTGTTGAAAATCGGCATGATTCGTGTAAAGCAGAATAGGATTTTTTGTCTGAAAAGTATCTTTAAAAATCAGCTGATGCATTTGATACCACTCTTCGGCCCAACCGATAAAATGTGTAAGCATCGTATCATTTTTCAGATAATGATAAACTTCAAAATGTGGCGACTGTGCTACATCAAATCTAAACTTTTGATAGGTAGGTTTGGTTCTCCCGAAGTATTGGGCATTCGTTGTGAAAATATTCATTAGCAGGATGCTAAAAACTGCCCAGAAAGCACCCTTTACTTTTAAATTTTTCATAGCCTCCTCCTTCTTCGTATTTTTTATGATATCACAATTTTAACAACTCAACGGAAAGATTGTTTGTTTGTTAATCAGCAAATTTCAGGCCAAATATCAGAAAAAAATGAACTATCTTGGCACAGGCGGCGGGGAATTAAACCCAAAGAAATTAAAATTTTAGCCAACGGCATTACAAAACGGCGAGAGATTTATTGATGAGGCTTCAAAAGAAGAACTAAATTTTATTATTCCTTTTCGGAACACATCGAGTTGCCATTTCTATCATTTTTAGCATGATACGGATCTTATAAAACTTTATATTATCAAAAAAAATCGGTAAGTTCTTGTCAACAAAATTAATTCTTCGTTATTTTGCACTATTATGTCTAAAAATAAAAGCGAATGAAATTAAGAATCTGCTTTTATATTTTACTGTTGATCAATATTTTACTCGTTCCCATTTATGCTCAGCAAAAAGGGAATGCTTCATATTATGCTCACCGTTTTCAAGGCAAAAAAACATCAAGCGGAATCCCTTATCATAAAGACAGCCTTACATGCGCCCATAGGACGCTCCCTTTCGGAACTTTATTATTCGTAAAAAACACACTGAATAACAAGACCGTTTTAGTAAAAGTTACCGATCGCGGTCCCCGCAGCAAAAAAAGAATAATCGATCTGTCCTACGAAGCTGCAAGACAGCTCGATATGATCGGACACGGCATTGCCTATGTCGAAATCAGTGAATGGAAATTTCGTCCGGCATTTTCTCTGCTAAAACTCGACACCGATCGTATCTTTTTGCCGACAAAAACCCTCGAAGAAATCTACAACACGCTTCATGGTGCATGTCGCCCGATCAACAAATAAACTTCATGCCAAACGCTGCGCCTCTTATGCCCGACCGCTACATTATTCCTCTTTCTCGCAATCGCAGCTGCCACTTCCATGCCGAAGCCATCGTGTCCTCAATATTTGTTTCGGCTTTCCAGCCCAATATTTTGTTAGCGCGTTCCGGATTTGCCCAAATTTGTCCGATATCACCTTCACGGCGGCTGACAATTTTGTAATTCAAGGGCTTGCCCGTTACTTTTTCGAATACGTGAATCAATTCCAAAACAGATAAACCACGTCCGGTTCCCAAATTAAAAATTTCGACATTTTCGTCCGATTTATGCTCGAGCATTCGCTCAATGGCAATCACATGCGCTTTTGCCAAATCCACAACGTTTATGAAATCGCGAATACAAGTGCCATCGGGCGTATTATAATCGTTGCCGAAAACGCTGAGTTCCTCTCTGATACCTATTCCCGTCTGCGTGATAAACGGCACCAGATTTTGCGGGACGCCCAACGGCAGCTCGCCAATTTCGGCCGTAGGATGTGCTCCTATGGGGTTAAAATATCGGAGGATGACACTTTTGATGGGTGCTCCGGAATGTATAAAGTCCTGAATGATTTCTTCATTGATTTGTTTAGTATTGCCATAAGGTGAAGTAGCAGGTTTGATGGGGGCACTCTCATCGATAGGATTGCTGTCGGGTTCGCCATACACCGTGCAGGATGAGGAAAACACTATGCCTTTTACGTCAAACTTGGGCATCAGCTCAAGCAGATTTATGAGCGAAACAATATTGTTGCGGTAATATTTCAAGGGTTTTTTCACAGATTCGCCTACAGCTTTACTCGCGGCAAAATGAATTATCCCGTCCATTCCGCGATGTCGATCAAACAAAGCCTGCATGGCCGGCATATCTGTGCAATCAAGTTTCTCGAAAACGGGGCGTTGTCCCGTGATTCGCACAATCCCTTCTATCACATCGGCATTAGAGTTGGAGAGATTGTCAACTATTACTACTTCATATCCTGCTTGTTGCAGCTCAACCACAGTATGCGAACCGATGTAACCGGTTCCTCCCGTTACTAAAATTTTTCGTGCCATGTATCTATCGATTTTGTTTGTTTTTCAATACCGCAAAGATACTAAATAAAAACCGATCCGATGTTTTGTCGTTGATATAAAAGCCAAAGAGGATGGCTGATTTCGAAAAAAAATGTATATTTGTATTATCAATTGCGAAATATTATCACATCGAACCTCAAAATGGAAGGGATAAAAGTGGAATATACCCTACGGACATATTACAAAAAAGAAGATCTTCCGCCATTGGAAGATAAAAAATTTTTCCATTATGCATCTTCTTTCGATTTGTATCGGAATATTCCCTCTTTCGAACCTTTTATGATTGTGGCTTTTGTCAACGAAAAGCCTGTGGCCTGCATGGTGGCACTCATCAGGCGTCTGCATGGCTGGCTCAGAGGCTCCTTGTTCAAACAATGCTATATATCGCAATTGCCGGCTTTTCTGGACGAAAATTATCCCAAAGATGAAATTTTTGAAAAGCTGGTTTCGAGCCTACTCAAAGAAGTAAAGCATAAGGTATATTATATTCAATTTCGAAATTTGTGCGATCCTATTTTTGGATACAAAACTTTCAAGAATTTTCATTTTTATGCCGCTAAATGGATCAACATACGCAATTCGCTGCAACGCAAACGGAAAGTCTGGGATCAGCTCTCTTCCACTCGGAAAAACCAGGTGAATAAAGCCAAACGTCGTGGCGTGTCGACGATGGAGGCAACCTCTCTCTCTCAATTGCCGGAAATCTATCGATCCATCAAACGAGATTGGAAAATCAGAGAACGAATTCCGCCACTGGCTTATTTCGAAAATTTTTTCCGCTATTATGTTCAAAACAACAAAGGAAAAATCTTGCTGTGCATGTACAAGGATAAAATTATCGGAGGCGCTATCCTCGGCTTCGAGAAGAAGATCGCATATTGCTTGCACTACTGGGGGCATACCAAAAGATATAAACATCTGTATCCATCAATTTTCAGTATATGGTCGTCGCTCGAACTTGCCGAAAAAGAAGGTTTCGAATATGTTGATTTCATGGATTCGGGATTTTACCGGGAAAGAGCCGGAAAACCGCGATTCCTGCTTCAATTCGGAGGCAAACAAAAAGCTACAAGACGTTGGCAAAGATTCAACTGGCCATTGATCAATTTTTTCGCGAACAGAATACATGAATAATCAATATTCGTACCGCTTCTTTCAATAAACACCAACTCGTTAGGAATAAAGCATATAGTTGGACCACACGAGAACCACCTGCATAGATATTTTATTAAAAAAACATAAATCAAAGCATTTTGTCGTTTATTTTTTTGGAAGTTACAAAACATGTGCATATATTTGCATCGTGTTTTTCATGGTATTAGATTTAAGGTTAACAATGAAGATTGGTTGTCGTGAGACAACCATTCCTTTTTTATATACGTACCAAATCCCAACAATTTAACAACTTCACCGATCGCCTGTCACTCGGGCAATTATTTATACTTAGGCCACAATCCGGCAGCAATAATTTCTTCGGTTTGCTCCATCAACGATGGAATGTCTTCTTCGGTGAGATTTTGTGTAGAGATGGGTTGATGAATGATGAGTTCGAGTTTTCCGGGACGGATAAGCGATGATTTTACACTCAACACATCGTAGGATCCGTTAATGGTAAGAGGAACGATGGGAAGCTTAAGGTCGATGGCAATCTGAAATGCTCCCTTGTGAAAACGACCGAGTTTTCCAGTTTTGGTGCGCGATCCTTCGGGAAACATCATGACCGAAACGCCGTCAACAATTTGCTTTTTTGCTTCGAGAATAGTTCTGGCTCGAGCTTTCGGACTCGAATTGTCCACAAATACATGGCCGGCTATTTCGGAAGCCTTCCCAACGAAAGGAATGCGACGAAGGCTTTGTTTTTGCACCCATTTTATGTTCTGATTCAAGAATCCGTAAACCAGAAAAATATCAAATGCTCCTTGGTGATTAGCCACAAAAACGTATGATTGTTTCGGATTTAAATTTTCGTGTCCAAACGATTTTATTCGACAAAGTGCAAACCAACACACCAGTTTCGACCACCACTTAGGGGGATAATAACCCCAAAACTTGTTGCCGAAAATGGGGGAAAATATCATCACGGTGAGCGCCGTAATAAGCGTCAGTACAATCAAAACCGGTACAAAGACCAGCCATTGATAGATAAAAACGAGGGTTCGAACAACAACTTTCATCCCAATATTCTTAATACATACAAATTTATCTAAATTTGAAATTAAAAACCATCTTAATCGACATTTTTTTGGGCCGGACATTCTTTTTTTCGCAATAATCTTATTTTTATCCGAAAATATTTCATCGTTTATCGAATTTTGTGTTTATTTGCGTTGCGAAACAACAATATCATAATTATATACACACATGAAAGAATTAGCAAAATACTCTGGAGCTTTGGTAATGTTCGTTGGCGTTCTTGTTTTGGCCATCCCCTATTTTCAGGGAACTGGTACTAACACAAGTCTTATCATCGGACTCCTTCTTGTCATCGAAGGTTTTCTGGGATACATTTATGTGAACAACATGAAAAAAGGCAACGCCATCAGCAACATCGTTTGGGCTATCTTGTTGTTGATAATCCCTTTTGCGATTTTCTTCTTTGCTAAAAAAGTAGCATACACCGAAGAAGAATACGCGTTATACAACTAAACAAGGAGTATCGATCATTTTCTAAAAGACCCTGAGATAAGGTTTCTCGGGGTCTTTTCTCTTTGATAAAAGGTGGCTCGTTCTATTGCAACTTGGCAACATAGAGTTGCGAATTTTCGTATTTTACGATATTCACCATCTCTCCCTTTTCTATAAATGCTCCCAGGGAAACAGCATCGTAGTATTTATTGTCAACCTCAATGCGACCCGACGGACGAAGTACGGTAGCAGCGATTCCTGTTTTTCCCACCAAAGCAAGAGGTTCTGTTGACACCGAAAGATAGCCTTCTTCATCGGCTTGCAAAGCAACATTCTTCAAAAATCCGCGCTTCCCGATTCGGCTCGAAAAATAGATAATCACAAGAGATCCCAAACCCAATCCGACAAAAACCGTAAGCAATGCCCGATAGAATTTTGGAACAGGAACTCCTTCAAAATCGAAATGGATATTGCCAATCAAAGCTAAAAGCAAACTCGAGATTATCAAAACGATCCCGGAAATACCGGCAATACCGAAACCGGGAATTACGAACAATTCGAAAACTATCAAAATGAGGCCTGCTACGAAAATCAAAATTTCCCAACTCTGCGCATAGCCGCCAAGATACAAAGGCGTAAAATACAAAATGGCAGCTGTCAGCGCAATTGCTGTCGGAAATCCGACTCCGGGAGAATTCAGCTCGAAAAAAATGCCGCCCACAATGAGCATGATGAGAATGGACTGGACAAAGGCATTTGTCAAAAAGCCTTTTACACGGTCGAAAGTTGTAGGATTGTAAGTCTCTACGTCATAAGATTCGTAATGCAAATATCGCGTGGCTATCTCGTCCACATTTTCGGCAATACCTTCGCAATACCCCACTTTGATAGCTTCAGAGGCAGTAAGAGTCAACACTTGAGTCGAATCCACCATACCGGGTATAACCACGCGCTCGTCCACCATCGCTTCCGCCAGCTTCGGATCGCGTTTCCACACAAAAACCGTATCGCCCGATTCTACGATAGAGTCACCATGATGGCTTTCGGCAGTTGCACGAATCATCGCCCGCATATACGATTGATATTTGTCGGGAGCAGCGACCCCATCCATCGAAACTACCGTTGCAGCACCTATCGTGCCGCTTCGGCGCATATAAATACTGTCGCACGCAATAGATATCAGTGCTCCGGCCGATGCGGCATTATTATCGATGAAGGCAATCACCGGAAGCGGAAAATTGAGAATTGCGGTACGCATCGAATCGGCCTCCTTTACGCCTCCTCCGTACGTATTGATGTGCAATAGCACACAGTCGGCACCCTTCTGCCGTGCTTCGTGTAATCCATTTTGAAGATAAATCCATGAATTACTCCCAATATCTTCCATAATATTGATTTTGTAAATCAACTTTTTGTTTTGTGCCGTTGCCGGCGCTAATGCCAGGCAAACGAGGGAAATGTATACGAAGAAGGCTCTTTTCATTGCACAGCAGTTTTTATCCAAACAAAAATATGTAAATTCTACGAGAAAATGATATCCAACATAAAGAAACATGATTACGAGTGTATTGAAACACAAAAGTCTATTTCGTGCTAAACTCCAAAAATCAGCCGGATGTTCGTCGAAGTAAAAAATGGAAAATCCGAATATTTTCGAAATCACTTTTCATCGACCTTTCATGATACTTACAACAAATCGGCATTCCGAATTGCTGTGTCTCGATTTCGGCCATTTAAACAACGTCCAAACACTGTTCGATCGGCTTTTAAGAGATGAATATTTCGACACGCAACTGCTTTTCCGCAGCCCTTCCGGCGACGGCCTCAAATGGGTGATTTCCGTCGATGCCGATCCCTCAGAGCACACCGGCTTCTTCACTGCCGTTGCCAATTACGTTTATAAAACTTACGGCGTCACTGTGGATAAATCGGGACGCGACATATCCCGCGCCTGCTTCCTCCCACACGATCCCGACGCCTACCTCAATCCTGCGTATAATCTTTCTACCGGTTAACGGCATCGCTGCAACAATCTTCGCCGAAGTGACTTTTCAACTTTCAACTTTTCACTTTCATTTCGAAGCGGGCGCAGTCTTGATCTTTTTTGCATTCTTTTTGGCATCAAGGCAAAAAAGAATGTGGGGTTTGAGGCAACGCCCCAAGAGTCAATTGATAATGTATAATGCACAATGCATAATTTCGCGATTCGATAGTTCTCCGTAATTGGTAACCTGCAATTCCTTGTGAAAATTCGGCTTTTCAAGCCCAAAATACCTTCGAATACAGAAATCCATTGCAGTGGAAGCCTTCAATTCATTGGCTTACTTTTGCCTAAAAGGCAATAACCTTCATAACCGCAGGTCATCGACCTACGGAAAAGATACAACAAACATATACTGCCTGAAAGGCAGAACTATTGTCGCTGCATTGATAAATATCTTCGACGGCAAAAATAAACCTACAGGATTGAATTTCTTATTTCTCTATTTCCCATTTCTCTATTTCTTGTTAATTCTCAATTATGGGATTACACCATCTAAACCGTCCCCTTAAGATAAGGGGACAAGTGCTGCCGTCAGGCAGCATAAGGGTTATGATATTTCTCTGTTTGACGATTTACCTCCTCCGTCCGGAACTGCCGGAATGGAAATTCCTAATTCGAAATTGGTAACTTGTAATTCATTCTTTAACTTTCCATTTCTTCTTTTCTTCCAAAGTATAACACAAGTTTTCAAACTTGTGTCGGAAACAACGGTAGTTTCCAAACTGCCTGTCGTCTTACGTCCAAGTTACGCTGATGCTAAACTTGAACGAAAGGGACTCTGTCCCAAAATCTGCCATTTCCCCCATTTCCGCAGAATCCTCAATATCCTCAACTGAGGATATTGAGGAAATTGAGGATTTCGATTCCGAACAAATGCCTACTTTTTCCGAATCGGTCACCGACTTCCTGCCCTCTTTGCTTTCGCAAATCGCGGCTAAAGCCGTTTCCCCCGAAGATGCCGACTTGCTTTTGCCGGGCAGCCTCACCACCTTTTCGGCCTGTCTACCAAATGTTTACGACATTTATGGCGGTCGCGCAGATAGCCCCCTATTTCTCCAACGGCAGCATCCCCGCCACAATCGGCAAAGACAATCTCTGGTTTCTGTAAAAAAAATTCTACAACTTTTTCCGATTGCTCGCTAAGTCAAAAATAAATCGTATCTTTGAAACGTGAAATATGGCACAAAAAAAGCATTGTTTTGTACCAATATATCAAACTAATATTATATGCAATCTACTCATAATAAAATAGAAAACGAAATAAAAAAGGGTAAGCGGGGGAAAATAATTTTTTTGTCTGATTTTACCGATTACGGCACAGATGTAGCCGTACGGCACACCTTTTCGCGATTGTGTAAAAGTGGCCTTTTAATTCGACTTTCGGCTGGCATATATTTGTACCCCGAAATTGACAAAGAAATCGGCATAATATACCCCTCAATCGAAAAAATCGCCAAAGCAATCGCCAAACAGGAAAAAGCACGGATTATCCCGACAGGAGCCTATGCTCTTAACGCTTTGGGGCTTTCAACTCAAGTGCCTATGCGCGTGGTTTTCCTCACAGACGGTACACCAAGAATGATAAATATTGAAGGCAAAGCAAGTATAAAATTCAAAAAAACCGCACCCAAATACCTTTCTTTCAAAAGCAAATTGGTTTCTCTTGTGGTTTTTGCATTGCGCGAAATTGGCGAAAACAAAGCCACTGCCGAACAGCTGGCTCAAATTAAAAAATTATTGCAGAACGAGAAACAGGAAATCATTATTAACGACCTCGCTCTTGCGCCTGCGTGGGTTAAAAACACCATTCTAAAATTACTGCAAGATGAATAACTTTTTCAAAATCACTGAGAGAAGACAAATAAACGCGATAGAAACAGCCGCTAAAAATCTAAAAATAATCCCGACGTCAGTTGAAAAAGATGTATGGGTTACGGCAGTTCTGCAGGCACTGTTTGCGTTACCGTACTCCGATCATTTATCTTTCAAAGGTGGCACTTCTTTGAGTAAGTGTTACAACCTGATAGAACGGTTTTCGGAGGACATCGACATTGCAGTAAATCGTGGTTTTCTCGGTTTTGACGGGAAGCTGTCAAAAACGCAAATTAGCGACAAATTGCGTCGTGCTGCCTGTTCTTTTGTCCGTGATAAATTACAGTTTGATATAGCGAAAAAACTTGAAAATCAGTGAATAAATTCCGACTTATTTACCGTAAAAGTCAATATAACGCCGGTAACCACTACCGACCCCGAAATAATCGAAATTCATTATAAGTCGCTTTTCTCTGAAAGCAATTATGTAAAACCGATTGTAAAAATTGAAGTCAGTGGGCGTTCAATGAATGAACCGTTGCAGAAAATCGATTTGCAATCCATTGTAGATAAAGAGTTTCCCGATATCTCTTTTGCAAATAAGCCGTTTGAGGTGAATGCCGTCGTGCCGGAACGCACATTTTTAGAAAAAATTTGCCTGTTACACGAGGAATTCGCAAGATCCCGGGAATTTGTGCGTACTGAGCGAATGAGCCGTCATTTGTACGATGTATCCAAGTTAGACGATGCGGGAATTTCTGAAAATGCGCTCAACGACAAAAATTTATACCATTCTGTTGTCGAACACCGTCGGATATTCGTTGGCTTAAAAGATTTTGATTATGATACACTTGCACCGAAAACAATAAAAATTGTTCCGCCCGATAATATCATTTCCGAGTGGAAAGAGGATTACGAAACAATGCGAGAAACAATGATTTACGGCGAATCATTGCCATTCAACAAGCTGATAGATAAGATAAAACAACTGAATGAAAGGATAAACCATATGGATTGGTAACTTTCGAAAAGCCTCAAAATCCCCAATATCCTAAAAATCCGCTAATATGAGTATTCAAGACGCCTATCAAAAAGCTATTCGCTATGCCGCTGAAAAACATGCTGAATTGCAGCAAACTTTACCCGGCAGTATAATACCCTATGCAGTACATTTGAGTAATGTGGCTATGGAAATACTGGTTGCTGCTTCGCATACCGAAGAATTTGATACCGAATTCGCAATACAAGTAGCTTTGTTGCATGATATTTTGGAAGATACCCATATAACAGTTGAAGAATTGGCAAATGAATTTGGAAATGAAGTTGCAACTAGTGTTTTGGCATTGACCAAAAGAGATGTTTTGCCCAAAGAAGATCAAATGTCTGACTGTATTTCAAGAATTAAGCAATGCGAAAAAGAAGTCTGGGCGGTAAAATTGGCTGACCGTATTACCAATTTACAGCCGCCACCTTCTCATTGGGACAAATTGAGAAAAGCAAGTTATTTATTGGAAGCAAACTATATTCTCAAAGAATTACATGGTGCTAATGAATACCTTGAAAATCGGCTTGCTGGAAAGATAGTGGAATATCAGGATTATATAATTTAGTTGTATTTCTGGATATTCCGGTGATGTTGACACCTCGTTCCGGCAATATTGACCCCTCTTGATGGTTTTATTTCAAAGAACAAAGGAATCTGAGAAAATTACATTTTTTTCTCAGGTTGGATCCTTTTAACTCTATTTTAACCCAACTTTCCCGGCCGCACCTCAAAAGAGTTAAATTATAGTTAAAAACGTCGTTATTTTATGTCTTTCCAGTTATAATTTAGCAGGTGTATAAATATAAGTTGCTGATAATGAATCTCCGTAATTTTTTACTTCTCAATTGTAGCACACGGCTTTTGTTGGATAAACGAATTAATTATCAGAACTTTGTGGCATGCATTTTTCTGTGACATACCGGATGAAACATAAGGGAGAAAGTCAATTGTTCGTAAGCGTTTCGGCGGCTTCAAAACTCTCCCCTCCGGGCTCTGTCCCAAAATCTGCCATTTCCCCCATTTCCGCAGAATCCTCAATATCCTCAGGTGAGGATATTGAGGATTTCGATTCCGAACAAATGCCCACTTTTTCCGAATCTGTCGTCGATTTACTACCCTCTTTGCTTTCGCAAATCGTGGCTAAAGCCGTTTCGCCCGAGGGACTTGCTTTTTGTTGGGCAGCCTCACCACCTTTTCGGCCTATCTTCCCAATGTTTACGGCATTTATGGAGATCGCGAAGTGTTTCCCAATCTTTTTCTGTTCGTTACCACCCAAGCTTCTGCCGGCAAAGGACGTCTGACGCTTTGCCGACACCTCGTCGAACCTATTCACTGCCAGCTGATAACTCATTGATATGAAGATACTTTTGTGATTAGCTTTCGAAATTTATATCTTTGATATTCTGATACAACGCAACTATATCCGGCACATTATCGAAAATTTCATCGGGTAATTGCCCAAAATATTCATCTATTGTCATTTCGAAAGAAATTTATACATTTGCGTAGTCGGTGATGCGGATAAGAAGTTGCCAATATCCTTCGGCGGAGGGACAACGACGGCCGGAAACGGCGTATCGCCGGTAAGCCGAAGAACCCGGTTAATTGCCGGGTTTTTATATGAGTAATCCCCTGTATTTAAGTGGAATTTCTTCAAACGCAGAGACGTATGGATGGAGCTGTCATAAAATATATATCCCTTCATCCTATAGGCGGATGAACTAGCAATAGGGCGATTTGCAGAGATTATTTTATTTTTTTTATTCTCTATTACCATCAAAATCTACCTGTAAATGCCGTCATTCGTCGAATAATGATTTTTGCCTGTTCGCTGAATCCTTCATTGTAAATCGCAAAGGCTTTTTTTTAATTGTTTCAACGTCATTGTTGTTCTTTAAATAATCTCTTAGTCTATTTTCCGACCAGGTTAGTTGTAACTTTTTAATTATGTCTTTAGTCGTATATTCTCCCGTTTTCAATAAGTCCAGAATTTTATTTTCGTAATTTACGGTTGACTCATTTAAACTTAATTGATTTACTTCCACAAGAGATAGTTTATTATCAAACAATGGATTGCCATTGAAGTCAACTGCAATCGCTCCCTTTTGTATCAACAAATTGTTCGCATTATTTTCGTCTGAGTCAGGTTTTCGTACATATATTTTTCTGTTCTTTCTCAGTCCGTCGATAACACCAGACCACGTACCCCCTTTATCGGAAGATTCTGCAACGTAAATTTCGTTAACAAGCCCATAGATAATCGGATTTCTTGCCATTGCCAACTCAACCTGCCAAGTTGCTTTGGGGAAGAATGTACTCAAAACTAAGACATCCCCGTCCACGATTTGTTTATAGTACTTTTTAAAACCGGAGCCAAAAGTCATAATGCCTTGAGGCAAAACAATGATACTTTGACCTTTGTAATTAATGGCAGAATCCAAAGCTTGTTTATCAACTCCTTTGGCAAAGCCACTTACTACAACTTTAAACTCCTTACTTGCCAATTTTGCAATATTATCGGTAAATTTCAAAGATTTATCCATCGCATTTCGAGAACCGACAATAGCAATTGATTTTTTCTGCATAATTTGTTTGTTGCCTTTTACATACAACAGGGCCGGAGCGTGTGCTATTTTCAAATTTTCTTTTAGCGATCTTGAATATTCAGGCGAAGTTATCGGAATTAATTCATAACCTTCATTTTGTAATGTTTCAGCTAAGAAAGCAATATTTGCCAATTCTGATTTTACTTTTTTTAAATCCTCAACTTCCTTGTCTTCAAAGCCATATTGGCTTCTCCAGTCACTTTCCGACAATTGAAAAAAGTCCTCAATCGAAAGTTTATTCTCATGGTAAAATCTTATAATGAGGTTGTTTATCTTTGAATGTCCCCATCCGGGCAAATGTGCCAATGCTATCCAATATGCCGCTTCCTTATTCATGCTAAATCTCCTCCTACTGTTTTTGCAATTACGATAGGTGCAATTTTTTTGGCCCCTAAGTTACTTAAATATCTTCCAATTTCTTTTATCGTTGCGCCACTGTCAAAAATATCATCAATTAATAAAATGTTTTTCCCTATCACCTCCTCCGGAGTTTTCATTTCAAATGCATTCTTAACATTGTCTGATTTCAAATAAGCGTTTTCAAATACTTTCTGCTCACTCGTTATTCTCTGCTTAATTAAATGATGTGAGATTGGAATTTTCAAAACTTGCGACACTTTCACAGCAAAATTTCTCACTAAATCACCCGATTGGGTGGGTGGTACGTATAAAATTAAATCAAACTTCTCTTGACTAAATTTATTTCGATACGCTTTAACAATAGTTCGTTAATTATTTAATATACGAATCATGCAGCAATTGCTGCAAACTCGACGAGTTCTTTAACAAGTTCATCATTTAATCTTCTGTTCGGCTTTATGCCGGACACGCAAATAAATCG
>Ga0255346_1003881_pt1 | contig 17069 bp, 14 predicted proteins | sample wastewater_treat_FD_194410 | JGI IMG/M metagenome (GOLD analysis project Ga0255346, IMG submission 194410) | Wastewater microbial communities from Lulu Island WWTP, Vancouver, Canada - plant22 | ecosystem: Engineered > WWTP > Wastewater > Unclassified | place: Canada: Vancouver, British Columbia... | reverse complement strand
GCTTTTTCACCGAAAAGTTTTTTTAGCATGGATTCGGCTTGTTGCGAACACATCAGTGCATTCACGAGCGTAGGATGCAAATGCACGACAAAAGCATATTCGATGATGTTGTGCATCGAAGTTTCCACCGACGGACGCTTATCCCTGGTAAGCGTGGCGGCTGCCAGGTCGTTTTTAACCTCTTCTTCGCGCAAAGCGACATCGTCGCTGTATTTTTTTTCGGACATCGGACGAAGTTTTGTCCTGTCGAGCAGGGCAAATCCATCTTCGGTGATGGTCGCAAGCGATGCTCCACTGGCCTTTACCCAAATTCTATCCGCATTTTTATACGAAGTATTTCCTCCTCCCGCAATCACATACCGACTGTCTCGGCCATAAAATTGCGATATTTCTATCAATTGCTCTATCTCTTTCATTTTTGTTTTTTGCTCCCTATGGGTCAATTTTCTCTAAATTCTTTTGTCTTTTTTTCGTGACTTCGCGTTTTTGGGAAACAAACTCATCAGCGATCAAATAAATTTTTTAATTGCCACGAAGGCACTAAGACACTAAGTTCCTCAAATTCTTTTTGTTTCTTTGCGCCTTCGCGTCCTTGTGGCGTAAATTCTTCAATCCAAATCACAAAACTCGGTCGATTAATTCCTTCCCCAAATTCACAAATTCGCTACGTTTGGAACGATCGGCAAAACCGTTCTCGTCCACAAAACCTCGCAAGCTTTGTTTTACCAAATGCTGATGGGCGGCAATTACGCATGCACCCTCGTAATTTATTTTTTTCAATTTTTCCGAAAGCGGAATTCCATTTCGGGCCGAAAGCAAAATCGGCTCCATTGCCGGCGTATTATGTTCACTTCCGAAAGTAACCACAAAGCCTTGATCATAAAGATATTCGGCATACTTTTCGAGTAAGTGCAAATCGTTTCGAGTCGAAATAAACTCTACCGAATGGAATCCTCTTTCGGTAAGTTGACGAGACACGCGCTCCAAATCGTTTTCGAAATCGGTATAGTTGCCTTTTGCATCATCTGCCAGAAACGGATAAGTAGGAATTCCTCCTCCTGCCAGAATAATATTACAAACCGATTTAACGGGAAGAAACGCCGTCGATTCTTCGAGAACAAATGCTGAACCACCCGCCTTTAGCAAATTCGAACGAATTTCATTTTCCACTCCGGCCCGATCATCCACTGTAGATTTCAATGGTTTCCCATCAAAAAGCGTCGCCAAAACCGATTGAATCTTACTTGCATCGTTTTGGCAATATTCATAAACCTTCATCCTGAGAGCCTTTGCCAAATGTCGTTCGCGGATCAATCCTTTTGTCAACTCACAAGCAATCTGATCGAAATCGAGCACGAATCCGATTTTTTTCTGTTCAAGCACTTCGTTGAGTTTCGAACACATCGCCTCCACCTGTCTGTTGGAAGCCTCCCGAACAGTTTGCAATTGCGAAGCAAAAGGTTCTGCGAGGAAAAACGGTTGCCGCAAACCCTTACCACTTATATAAGTACGACCCGGATTGGCCGGATCGTTCACGCGCAGACCGGCTTTTTGATCATCCTCGTCCAAAGCGATAAATTCGATTCCGAAAAGCGGATATAACCTTCTTCTGCTACAGCCCTCATCCCACTCGTCGTATCCTGCTGTCGAGTAAAAATCGTTGATTCCGACAACTTTCACATTTTCGGATGCAGCTCTGTCGAGCGCATCGTCGATATCGCGAAAAGCGCTGAAAGAATAGGGCGTATGCAGATGGGCATTCACATTGACGACGGCTTCACTACTATCGCTTGAGGAAGTACTTTTAAAGAAATTATTTTTCAATTCCGTATTCATTTTTTAATGTGTTGAGCGCTATCTGAAATGTCACTTTAAGGTCTTCTCATCATTTTTGTTGATTTGTTGATTCGTTGATTTGTTGATGTGATGAGGTGCCAATGTTAAGAATGTGCCAATGCGACCTTTCCTTCTGATTTCCGACTTCTTCATTTCTCACTTCTCATTTCTTGGTTCTTGGTTCTTGGCTCTGAATTCTCATTTCTCACTTCTCTTATTCCTTCACCTTTTCGCGTTCAACAAACTGCGTTTTGCCGGCACTTACGATAGCCTTCAGAGCAATATCTTTCACCGTTTTTTCCGAAACATCCACTTTGGACGATGCTTCTCGCAATTGCTGTTCCATTTCCTTTATTTTGGATTGAAGCGTCTGAATCTGATGATCTTTCAGATTGATAATTCCTTCCACTTCTTTTTCGCGAAGCTCTTTTTCGTAAGCATCCAAATCTGTGCTTTCGTATTTTTCTCAGATAACGGCTGTTCCATTTTTACATAAAATTTTCAGGGTGAAATAATTACTTTTACAAATGTCCAGCATTTTTGGACTATTACAAAAGTAATATAAGTAATTCAAATTTATCGTTTTAGATTCCTTTTTTCGCCCTTCTTGCCATTTCACCGTCGGTGAAGTTTTGCAAGGGAACATACCCTTTGAGAGGTTGAATACGTTGGTGAATCATGTCAATGAACCAACTAGCCTGCGGGAAAAATGCCGTTTCGAGTTCATGAGCCGGTGTAATCCAATTACGCGATCCCAGCACACAAACCGGGGCATCCAAATAATCGAAAGCAAGTTGACTTATATTGGTCGCCATATCGTTTAAAAACGAACCTCTCGCACATGCATCACTTGCGATTATTATTTTTCCCGTCTTTTTCACCGATTCGATTACTTTTTCATAATTAAAAGGAACCAACGATCGTGCGTCTATGACTTCGACACTCATGCCGTATTTTTCTTCCAGTTCTTTTGCTGCCTCCAATGCTTGATATAAGGTGTAACCAATTGTAAGAAACGTGATATCCTTCCCTTCTTTCTTGATGTCTGGTTCGCCCAATGGAATTTCGTAATATCCGGTCGGCACTCCACCTTTGTAAAATTGTTCACCGATATCGTAAATGCGCTGACTTTCGAAGAATACTACCGGATCTGTTCCCTGCAAAGCGGCATTCATCAGCCCTTTTGCATCATACGGAGTTGCTGGGAAACAAACTTTCAGACCCGGAATATGAGAAACCAACGATGTCCAATCCTGCGAATGTTGTGCACCATATTTCGAACCGACAGATACACGAACAACAACGGGCATTTTAAGGACATTACCGCTCATTGCCTGCCATTTGGGCAATTGATTAAAAATTTCATCGCCTGCGCGTCCCAAAAAATCACAATACATCAATTCAGCAATAACGCGTCCTCCGCACATTGCATATCCGACAGCCGTTCCTACAATCGCTGCTTCGGCAATGGGCGCATTGAAAAGACGATGATAAGGCAACGCTTCCGTCATTCCGGCATACACCCCAAAAGCTCCTCCCCAATCTCGATTTTCTTCGCCGTAGGCGATAAGTGAAGCATCTTTATAAAACCGATCCATGATGGCTTCGAAAATGGCGTCGCGCAGCTGAAATTGTTTCATCTTACTGTAAGGTTTGCCTTCGGCATCGAATGCAAAACGCTCTTTGGCAGCAGTCTTTTTCACACGCGAATTTTCTTCGAGCGGCATCAACACTTCGGGCTTGGCGTCAGAGAAAGAATCTACCGAACCATTCGAAAACATCATATCGCCGATCACCTCCGGATTTTTCATACGCGGGGAAATATTGTCGTCAATAGTTTTCAGGAACAACTCGTAAATGAGCGCTTTTACGTCTTTCCAAACATTATCCAAATCATCTTGAGTAGCCACTCCGGCTTCAATCATCTGTTTACCGAACGAAGCAATGCAATCATGCTTTTCCCATGCCTCAACTTCTTCTTTTGTCCGATACGAAGAAGCATCTGAAGGCGAATGCCCACTATAGCGATAAGTAAGCACATCGAGCAAGACAGGTCCTTTTTTCTCTTCAATAACTTTTCGTTTACGTTTATAAGCATCGATGACAGCAAGCGGATTGTATCCGTCAATGCGTTCGGCATGCATTTGTTCAGGATTAACGCCTGCTCCGATCCGTGCTGCAATACCGTAGCCCATTGTTTCGCCACAAGTTTGTCCGCCCATGCCATACTGATTGTTCATGATATTGAAAATGATGGGTAATCCGCCCTTCATATCGCCTTCCCAAAGCTGTTTGAATTGATCCATCGCCGAGAAAGTAATTCCTTCCCACACAGGGCCGCATGCCAATGCGGCATCGCCGATATTGGCAACCACCAAACCGGGTTTGCGATTAACTTTCTTGAAAAGCGCAGCGCCAACGGCAATATCGCCCGAACCACCTACAATGGCATTGTTGGGATAAACGCCGAAGGGGGTGAAAAATGCGTGCATCGATCCACCCAAACCTTTATTGAATCCCGTTTCGCGCGCAAATATTTCGGCAAGCGTTCCATATACTAAAAATCGGCGAGCAAGTTCTTTTGTAGTTCCGTTGAAATCTTTTTGAACGATTTTCAAAATAGTTCCGTCGAAAAAATTCTCCATGATTTGCATCAATTGCTTATCATCGAGTTTATGAATTGCCGACATCCCTTTTGCAAGAATTTCGCCATGCGAACGATGACTTCCAAAAATGAAATCTTCGATAGTAAGCGTCCAAGCCATGCCGACTGCAGCAGATTCCTGACCGATGGAAAGATGTGCAGGTCCGGGATGATTATAGGGCGTTCCGTTATACTCACCTTTGGTTTTGATAAAATTGATCATGGTTTCAAACTCGCGAATCAAAACCATATCATGATACATGGCTTTAAATTCGTCATCTGTAAAATTGCTTCGTTCATCCTTAACCGTTTTTTGATACTGGTTGACAGGAATAGCTTGAAATTCGATAAATCCCGGTTGTCGTACTTGATTGGGATCGATAAATTCGCTTTTTGGCATATTATTTTTGATTTGATGATTTACTGGTTTATAGATTTACTGATTCGTTAATTTTCTTTTTGGTGGAAGATATTATTTTTGAAAGTAATTTTTTAATGCTGTTCAGCCTTGGTAATAAATCGGCAATTGAGGGGTAATTTTCAGCGTTATCACATATTAGAAGCCAATATTCAGTTTCTTCAACTTCCTTTGCTGCAATTTTCATTTTATGCAGAAAATCCGAAATACTTTCTGCATTTTGAGCTTCACGAACGTTTGCTCCAATCGAAGTACCCGATTTCAATAATTGGTTAGCAATAACAAATCTCTTATTATTCTCAAGAGTTTCACAATAAGAGACAATCTTCATTGCAAAATCAAAGCTTACCTTCACTATTTCATTTTCTTTCGAAATCATCGAATCGAAAAATCTTCACATTATTAAATTATTTTACTCCCACCCTATTTAACTATTCGAACGAAAAAACAGTTTCCTTGATAATCTCGCTCACTGTTGGGTGCGGAAAAACAACTTCCTGCAATTCTTTTATAGTCATTTCCTGTTCTATAGCCATGCAAGCACCATAAATTATTTCGCTCGAAGGATTTCCCAACAAATGCACACCGATAACTTCGCCGTATTTTTCTCCAACCAAGACTTTGCATAGGCCGTTACCACCTTCGTTTTCGGCGACAAAACGTCCGGCATAAGACATCGGAAGTTTGGCAACCTTGTAGGCTATGCCTTTGGCTTTAGCCGATTCTTCCGTTTCGCCTACACCTGCTACTTCAGGATTGGTGTAAACTACACCGGGAATAGCATTATAACGCATCCTGTCCTGACGTCCGACAAGATTATTAACCACCACTTCTCCTTCGCGACTTGCCGTATGAGCCAGCAGAGAGAAACCGGTAACATCGCCGGCTGCGAAGACGCCGGGTACGTTAGTGCACATTTTTTCGTCGGTCCTGATGCCGCCTCTGTTTAGTTCCACATTCAGATTTTCCAATCCAAATCCTTGCGTTACAGGACGACGACCTACACTAAGAAGGATTTTTTCTCCTTCGACCGTCTGTGTTTTGCCTTCTTTTTCGAAAACTACTTTATGACCGTCCACCTGTACCACTTTCGCATTCAAGTAAAAATCAATTCCTTTTTTGGCATAAATATCACGAAGCATGGCCGAAATCTCGAAATCTAGTCCGCCCAATATTTCGGGTAACATTTCTACAATCGTAACTTTCGTTCCCAAACTATTGAAAAAACTGGCAAACTCCATTCCGATAACGCCTCCCCCGATCACAACGAGAGATTTTGGCTGCTGTTTCAGTTCGAGTATTTCACGATTGGTAACAACCACATCGCCTGCTTCCTTTAATCCGGGTATGGGAGGCACGGTTACCTCGGAGCCGGTGCAAATCAGCAGGTTTTTACCTTTATATATATTGCCATTGCAGGAGACTTCGATTCCGTCTTGTCCACGACCAACTATTGTGGCAGCGCCTTCAATAACGGTCACTTTGTTGGCTGCCATTTTACTTTTGACGCCTGCAACTAATTTTCGTACTACTTTATTTTTCCGACTGACGATCTTTTCGTAATCATATCCGACATTTTCGGTCTGTACGCCATATTTATCTGCATGCAAAGCGTTTTCGTAGGTTTTTGCACTGTAGAGCAAAGTTTTTGTGGGAATACAACCTTCATTGAGGCACACTCCGCCTAAGGCCTTTTTTTCGAAAAGCGTCACAGACAATCCATGATGTCCTGCTCTTTCAGCCGCCACATATCCTGCCGGGCCGCCGCCGATAATTAATAAATCTGTCATAAGGTGTTTCAATTTAAAAAAGTTCGATTTCGAGATTTTCTATTTCCACCGCAATTTGTTTTAAAAAGCGTGTAGCCTCGCCCCCGTCAATCGAACGATGATCATAGGTGAGGCTCAATCCGATGTATGGGACAAATCCATAAACTCCATCTCCCAAATCTTTCGGACGAGGCACAATTGTATTCACTCCCAAAATTGCCGATTGAGGCAAATTAATGATTGGCGTAAAAATCTCTACACCATAATTTCCCAAATTGGATACGGTAAACGTACCCGCCTCTGATGAGAGAATCTCGGGATTCACATTCCCTTTTCGACATAAAGCTGCCACTTCCTTAAGCTGGCTTGCCAATCCGATAATGGACAAATCGTCGGCATTGCGCACCACCGGCACCATCAATCCCCGATCGGTATCGACCGCCAAACCGAGGTGAATTTTCTTGAAGTATCGAATGCTGTCGCCCAGAAAATGTGAATTTACATTCGGAAATTTTTGTAAAGCCTTGATCACGGCAAAGCAGACAAAATCGTTCAACGTGATATTCACCTGCAATTGTCCGCTCTCGTAGGCAGCTTTTGCCTTTTTGCGAAGTTGGAGAATGCATCGGGCATCGGCACCCAGATGATGTGTCAACTGAGCCGAATTTTGAAGCGAAGCTTGCATCGATTTTGCAATTAGCTTGCGGATATTAGGCAATTTTCGATCTTCGTAATCCAAACCATAAACTGCATTTGTCGGAGCTGATAAATCTACCGATTTTGCCATTCCATTTAATCCGCTTCCCGATGTAGTTGGTTGCAAACCTTCTTCCGAAGCAATCTTTTTTGCCAAAGGGGTCATTTTCGGTCGGTTTTCCAACGCAGCTTGTACATCCTTTTCGATCACCCTTTCTTTTGGGCCGGAACCCTGAAGTGTCGACACATCCACCGCTTCTTTTTCAGCCAGTTTCTTTGCTCGCGGAGAAACAAAAACAGGAGTTTCCCCTTTTGAAGATAACACGGAAATAGGTTCTTCTTTTTTAGCTTGAAAAACTGCTGTTTCAACTTTTTCTTCTACAAGCTTCGTAAATTGTTCTTCCTTCGCAGATTGTACATCTTCCAACAACAAAGCCGAGTAATCCTCTCCTGGTTTGCCAATCACCATCATTGGTTGCAGAACGGGCACTTCGTCTCCCTCCTCATGAAAACATTCCAATATAACGCCATCTACCGGAGATTCCTCCTCAAAAGATGCTTTATCCGTTTCATACGAAAACAAAATATCTCCTTTTTTTACGGTGTCTCCTTTTTTCTTTTTTATTTCAGTTACAATACAACTTTCCACCGATTGCCCTTGTTTGGGCATAATTAACACAACTGCCATAGATAAACAATTAAAATAAAATGTCTCTTTCAAATGGGATATTCTTCCTTTTGAAAGAATTTGACTTAATAAATAAAGTAAAATTAGATAAAAGAAAAAAATTTTTTATTTAGAAACGCATGTTACAAAAAAAATAAATCCATTATGAAAACCACATGTATTTCATACACAAAAACAAATGAATATAACATTTAGACATTTGGGTTCCATCAGACCATTAAAAAATTAAATTATATTCTGATGAAAATGAGATTGATGTTTTCTAAATAAAATTTCAAAATAGCCTAAGAATAAGGATTGTTATCAAAACTTCAAAATATTTTTTTACAAAACATCAATAGTAGATTCAACCAGCAAATGCAAAATTATGAAAAAATTTTGAAGAATTCACTTTCCGTCGAAATGTGTGAGAAGTTAATAACATATCTGTCAAATTAATTTTATTAAAACTTTTGTAGAAAATTCGGAGATAGAAAGATACCTATTCTTATGCTTGTTTCTGACTAAGTTGCTTGGTGCAACCGTCAAGTACCTATTGATGAGCAATTCCATTTGCGATAAATTACATGTTTATTTTACAATTTGGGGAAATATAATAGAGAATATCAATATGGCCAACCCAATAATAAGAACAAAAATTGTTTTTTTACCAACGCCATTCCATTCTTTCAATATAATTCCCCAAATATTACTAAACAACACATTCAGCGACATAAGAATACTCCATGAAAATGCCATCATGACACTTCCGGGAGCAAAAAAACTTTGACCGGCACCCAATCCGAAAAACTGCGAATACCAGAGAACGGCTGCCAAGGCACAAAACAACAAATTATTCATCCAAATTTTTCCTGAAGATCGAGTGTAATCGGAGAAGGTTTGATTTTTATAATTTTGATAAAAACAATAAACTGCATTTGTTAGGAAACCGCCAATAGTAACCAGAAAAATCACCGGATTCAGTACCATTAAACTGTTCCCTCCAATATTCAGAAGAGCAGTTTTTATAGAGCTTCCGGATTCCAACCCCAAATTAAAACATGCACTCATAATACCAGCCAGCAAAGCAATGAGAATTCCTTTTTTCAAAGCAAAATCTTTTACTGCCTTTTTTCTTTCTTCTTCGGTTAAATTTTTCGCTTTTAGCGAACCGGCATAACCAATCACTGCAATACCGGCAATAGCAAGACAAACTCCTATTAACAAAATCAATCCATCGCCTTTCAAGAGATTATCACCTTTTAATAAAGCCGGTATCAATGTTCCGAATGCGGAGCATGTTCCCAAAGCTAATGACTGTCCTAACGCAATTCCCAAAAAACGCATACTAAGACCAAAGGTCAAGCCTCCAATTCCCCAAAGAATACCATATCCAACAGATTTCCACATATCACTACCACCCGCCGACCATATTTCTCCCAGCGAATGTCCGGCAGGAATTGCCATTAATGAGCCTATAAATGGGAAAACAAGCCATGCAAAAATGCCTTGCATCAGCCAAAAACTTTCCCACGACCAATTTTTTACTTTTTTAATAGGCACATAAAAACTTGATTGTCCAATACTACCGATGGCAATAATTATTAATCCTAAGATGGTATTCATGATATAAAAAAATGGCTTTTAAAAAATTTTTAATCAAGAAACCCACATGTATTGCATACACAAACACGAATGAATATAATATTCAGACATGTGGGTTCCATCAGACCTTTAAAAAATAAATTATATTCTGATGAAATTTAATTTCGTTTTGAGGTTACATTTTTCTCATATTGTTGAATTTCAGCAATATAATCTTCTCCGACAGGCACATTGTTTTTCAAGCAAAAATAGTCCCAAACAGCATTCCAGGGCAAATTTTTGGTTTCTTCGAGCAATGCCAGTCGTTCAAAATATTGTCCATTATCTTCATATTTTCTCAATAAAGAAAGAGGTTCTAGCAAAGCCTGAAGAAAAGCTTTCTGAGTAGCCCGTATGCCAACAACATAAGCTCCAATACGATTTATGGATGCATCAAAATAATCCAACCCCACATGAACTCGATTCAAGGCATCTGCCCGTACAATTTCTTTAGCCAATTCAGTAACATCATCATTTAATATCGTTACATGGTCGGAATCCCACCGCACCGGCCGACTTACATGCAACATAATTTCCGGAACAAAAAGCAAAAGAGAAGATATTTTATCTGCAACACTTTCCGTCAAATGAAAATGGCCTGTATCCAACGTAACGATTTTTTGGTTTTTAGTACCATAAGCCAGATAAAAATCATATGAACCTACCGTGTAACTTTCCAACCCAATACCAAAAAGTTTTGCTTCTATACAGTCTTTCATGTTTGTGTAACCTTTGGCGAAAATTTCATCCAACGATTTTTCCAAAATGCTTCTGTAAAGCAGGCGATTTACAGTTAAATCTTTCATCCCGTCGTGAATCCAAAGATTCATAATACAAGGGTCGTGTTGAAATTTTCCCATTTCTTCGGCAATTAGTCGACAACGTTTGGTGTGTTCAATCCAAAAATTGCGAATTTCTTTGTCGGGATTTGCCAATGTGAGGTTACCACTTTTTGGATGTCCAAAAGATGTCGAATTAAAATCAAGTTTTAGCCCTTTCTCTTGAGCCCATTGCATCCAGCTGGTGAAATGGGAAGGCTCTATTTCGTTGCGGTCAATTTTTTTCCGTTGAAAATCTCCGTAAATAGCATGGAGATTTAAGCGATGTTTACCTCCTACCAATGCCAACACTTTTTCTATATCTTGACGAAGTTCATCCATATTGCGTGCTTTTCCCGGATAATTGCCAGTGGCTTGAATACCTGCATCGTTGATATTGCCAAAATTTTCAAAACCCGTCACATCATCGGCTTGCCAGCAGTGAATGGAAAGAGATAATTTTTCGAGAACTTCTATTGTTTTGTCAACACTTACTTCTACTGCTTCATAACGTTCTTTTGCAATTTCGTAGGACTTTTGAATAATTTCATCCTTTTTCATGATACATTAATTTTGTAATAGTTATTTCGACTTTTATTTTTCTAAAATATGAAGATATTTCTTGTATGCTTTTTCCCATAACTCTGTATTTTGAGGATAAAAAGTTTCCAGCTCAACAGAATTTCGGATGATAGACCTAATTTCAGTTAATGAATTGATCAGCCCCAATCCTTTTGCCTGCATCATAATGTTTCCCATCGCAGTAGCTTCTGCAGGTCCTGCAATCACAGGAAGTCCTATAGCATTCGCTGTGAGCTGATTTAGCAAATTGTTTTGAGATCCTCCGCCAATGACATGAAGTCGGTTTATTGGGAAAGGAGACAATTTTTGCAAAGAATCGAGAACATACTTATATTTCAATGCCAAACTGTCAAAGATACAACGAATGAATTCAGCATGTGTAGCAGGAACTTTTTGACCACTATTCCGACAAAAAACAGCTATTGACCGTGTCATGCTTTCAGGATTTGAAAAAACACTGTCATCAGGATCAATTAAAAATTGAAAACTCCTTACTGATTCTGCCATTTGAACAATTTCAGGATACGTATAGGAATTCCCATCCAATTTCCATTCTTCGCGGCATCTTTCCAAAAGCCACATGCCTGTTATGTTTTTCAAGAATCGTATGGTACCATCTACTCCACCTTCATTGGTAAAATTTAAACGATAACTTTCTTCCGTAATTATGGGATTTTTGGTTTCAATGCCCATTAACGACCATGTCCCCGAACTCAGGTAGGAAAAATTTTCGTCCTCTGCCGGCACTGCAACCACTGCCGAAGCAGTATCATGCTCTGCAACTGCAATGAAGGGAATTTCAGGAACATTGCATTCCCGTTGAATACTTTTTTCCAAATTTCCAACAACTGTACCCGGCATAACCATTTGTGGTAGTATTGTTGGTTCAATATTCATTGGAACTAATAATTCGGCTTCAATTTTTTTTGTGAATGGATTTAACAATTGAGAAGTTGAAGCAATGGTATATTCGCAAACTTTTTTCTTGGTAAACAAATAATTAAGAGCATCGGGCATAAACAAAATTGAATCAGCATATTCAAGAGCTGAAGAAGATTCTTTTTTTGCTGCATATAATTGAAACAAGCTGTTTAAATTCATAATCTGAATGCCTGTCAGTTCATAAACTTCTCTCTTTGAAATACGTGAAAAATATTCTTCCGGTACTCCGTTAGTATATGGATCACGATAGGAACGCGGAAGATTAAGTAAAGAACCATCGTTTGCCAGATACACAAAATCAACTCCCCATGTATCGATACCCATTGCATTGATATGGATTCCTTGCTGACTTGCAATTAAAAGTCCTTTTTTAATTTCTTCAAATAATGAATAAATGTTCCAATAATATTTGTCATGAATACAAATAATTTTATTCTGAAAACGAGTAAGTTCCTTTAAATCAAGTCGGTTATTTTGCAAAGTACCTAAAATGGTTCGCCCACTGGTGGCACCCAGATCTACAGCAAAAAAATGAGGGAGTTTACTCATAGAATTTATCTTGTATTATGAATGCAGAAAATTTATTAATGAATCTACCTAATGTAAATTTCAACAAAAGTACATTAATAACCATAAGAAAATACTAAGTATTTTGATATAAATACTTTGAAATTTGGCATAAAATGTAAATTTTTTTTCTTGTAATATGTGGAATAAAAATTTTTCCCTTCACAAGTTCAAAAAAAAAATTAATTTTGTCATGAAATTTCAAATCTTTAAGGATCGGAGAAAAGAGATAGACGTTTAATTTTCAGATATTTACTTGTTTCCTTTGTCTCTAATTTTACAAGCAGATTAATACATGAAAAACATAGAAGCAAAAAACTCAATCCTTTGCCGCTATCTCATCGCAAACGAGCAAGATACAAGATGGGGATTGACAATAACTACGGTTGGTAAACAAAGCTTAAGCATCAATGAAGATTATCCGCCAAAAGATGGGCATCCTATGAGATATTTATTTACAACCGAACAAGGTCGAGTATTAGATGAATATCAATTATTATATATTGTTAAAGGTTCAGGAATTTTCACATCAACTTCTTGCAAGCTTACCAATATAAATGCAGGAAATATGTTCATGCTTTTCCCTGGCGAATGGCACAATTATAAATCAAATCCATCAACAGGATGGGAAGAATACTGGATTGGATTTAAAGGTGAAAATATTGATAATCGGGTGAAAAATGGTTTTTTTAATAAAGAAAAACCAATTTTCAATGTGGGAGTATTGGATGAAGCAGTTCAATTATATGAACAAGGAATTTCCGTCGCCATTGAACAAAAGGCAGGTTTTCAACAAATGTTGGCAGGAATAGTAAATCATCTGTTAGGATTAGCTTTTTGTTTAAATAAATATAATGAATTTGAAAATCTGGAAATTACAAATCTTATAAACGAAGCTAAAATCAGATTTATGGAAGACTTTCGGAAAGATATAGATATAGAAGATGTTGCGAAGGGATTAAATATGAGTTATTCAACTTTTCGTAAGGTTTTTAAAGCATATACGGGTTTTGCTCCGGCACAATATTTACAAGAGATACGCATACAGCATGCAAAAGAATTATTAACAAACACAAATTTAAATATTAAGGAAATTGCTTTTGAAAGCGGATTTGAAAATCCCGAATATTTTTTTACCGCATTTAAAAATAAAACCGGATATACTCCCATCCAATATCGAAATTTTACTCAAGGGAAAATTAGTATCTAAAAATTGTCATTCTGTTTTTGGGGATTTTGTTTATTCCGAAAATTATGTGCTTCTTTTTAATGAAATGACAGATTAACAACATATTATGAATGTAATTTCCATCAAACTTTTTCTTTGCAGGTAAGAGCAAACGTATTTCATACCATCTCTGATTTTATTAGCAGTTGCCCATTAATTTATCTTATTAGAATAAATAATCCTTAGGCAAGCGTTTTGAAATTCTTTTGATTAAAAAAAAGAGGAAATTGTTCGATTAACTGTTTCTGCATAATTTCATTCAATTGTGGCAGGTAAGCATCCGGCTCACGTCGAAAAGGGTAGTGAGATCTCAGATACTCAAACAGTCGAGGATGATTTTTTAACTGATTGCTTTCTGATTCGATATTGTAAGTTTTCAGAAAAAAATCTTCTATGTTATTAACAAACGACAAATCGACTTTAGTAGGTTCAGGGAGATTAGAGACTTCCCAATTATCAAGTCCCAGACCAAAAAATTTGCTTACCGCCCGCACACTTTGAGAAGCAGCGTTGGCTTTGCCTTCGGCCGAATATCCGGCAATGTGTGGAGTACCCAATGCAGTTTTATTCAACAATTCGGTATCAATATCAGGCTCATTTTCCCAACAATCAATAACAGCAGTCAATATTCCTTGTCTGTTCAAAGCATCCAACAATGCACTTGTAGAAATTACTTCTCCTCGAGCAGCATTAATAATCAACGGTTTTTTTTTTAATGTATCGAAAAATTTTTTATCGGCTAAATGAAAAGTTTTATCTTCACCTTCCATATTGAGGGGTGTGTGAAACGAGATAATATCGGATGTCGAACAAATTTCCGATAAAGAAACGAATTGGTAAGGGTCTTCTTTTCTGGCGCGAGGAGGATCGTTTTGCAACACATTCATACCAAAAGAAGCTCCCAATTGAACAATTTTTGAACCTACAGCTCCTACCCCGACCACTCCTAAAGTTTTTCCTGCCAGCTCAAAAAAATTTCTATTTACATAACTGAGCACCGAAGCCATATACTGAGCAACCGAAAGCGCATTGCAACCGGGCGCATTGGTCCACTTTATACCGTTTTCGGCACAATATGCAGCATCTATATGATCGTAACCAATAGTGGCTGAGGCAATAAACTTAACTTTAGAACCCGACAACAAACGTGCATCGCATTTGGTACGCGTACGGACTATAAGGGCATCTGCATTTTTTACGGTTTCATTCGTAATTTGAGAATGGGGCATATATGTAACATCCATCACCTCATCCAATACACCCCGAAGGTAAGGAATATAACTGTCTATGACAATACTTGGCACTTTTGATTGAAATAATTGAACTGCAAAATTACATGAAAATTGAATTATTTCCAAGCTTGTGAAAATAAAAATCAAAGTTGTAAAGCCAACAGGCAAGTGAGAAATCAAATAAAATGTTTTAAAAAAATATTTTTCGACAATAATTTTACTATCCTGGGCGTAAAAACAGACTTTATAAACATCGATTAAACGATAAAGCGCCTTAAAAATCAATAAATTCTCAGACGCTTTATTATTAGTAATCAGTTCAAGAAAAATTTTTTGAAATAACCCTTGAACCCTTTTTTGCCTAAACTTTTCTAATTACTTTGGTTGCCAATAACATCTTTTGGGTGATTCTATGGCTCCTTCAGCTTTCAGCTCGTTCATGGCTTTGTCTACTTCCTTTCTGTCGAGACCGGTCATTTCGACAATTTTTCCTGCATTCACCGGCGAACCGGCCTTCTTCATGGCTTCCAGTACAATTTCTTTAGTATTCATAGCTGTTAATTTTTTTGTTTACAACAATCATTTCCCGAAAATGTTTTCAATACAAAGCTTATTCGATATTTTTTCTAACTTTTTCCAAAAATTCCTGCATTCGTGCCGCGTCCTTCTTTTTAATGATGTCCAGCAACACTTTCAGTTGAGCTCGAATGTTGTCGATTTGTTCTTCCGCATAAGGATTGAAAAGAATTTCGGTCAACAGATAATCGTCTTCCGATAAAAGCCCTTCTGCAATGTCCATGTGCCTTTTGAAAGTGGTGCCAGGTGCATCCTGATGTTTCATGACAGCTGCAAAAACCAATGTGGATGCAAATGGTATAGCCAGCGAATATGCTGTTGTTTTATCGTGTTCTTCAAAAGAGTATTCAAAGATTTTTAAATGTAGAGAATGGTACAGATCTTTGAAAAACATTTTTCCAAGATAATCGGACTCCGAAATAATGATGGCATTCTGAGAACTTAAATTGTCGAGCGTTGCAAATGTTGGTCCAAACATGGGGTGAGTGGAAACAAAACGTTTTCCGGTACTTTCGTAAAATTCCTTCAAACCCGTTTTAACCGATGCAATATCGGACAACATGCAGTTTTCGGGCAAATAGGGCAACACATTTTTAAATGCCTCTATGGTATACTTAAGCGTAACACAATTGATTACCAATTCAGGTTCAAACTCTTGTATTTCTTTGTATTGAGTCAGCCGATAAGTATTAAAAACAAAACGCAACTTTTGTGGGTCAACGTCATAAAGAGCCACTTCGTGATGGAGGCACAATAAATCGGTGAAAAAAGTGCCCATCTTCCCTGCTCCTAAAATCAATATTTTCATCAGAATATAATTTATTTTTTAAAGGTCTGATGGAACCTACATGTCTGAATATTATATTCATTCGTGTTTGTGTATGGAATACATGTGGGTTTCATAAATTGTTATTTTTCAATTTCGAATACAAAAGTGGCAAAAATGAAAACAAAACGATTCATTTTACAAATAAGTAGAAAGATTTCTTACACGGATTTCTTTTTCCCGAATTCCTTGTCTATCTTCATAAACGGAATAATGGCAAGAGTCGGAATGGCACAAATCAACACGAAAATAAAGAAATGATTGTACCCTATCAATTCTTGCAGCCAACCGGCCATCATTCCGGGCAACATCATTCCCAGCGCCATGAAGCCCGTACAAATGGCATAATGGGCAGTTTTGTGTTCTCCTTCCGAAAAATAAATCATATACAGCATATAAGCCGTGAATCCGAATCCATAACCAAACTGTTCGAAAGCGACTGCCGCATTGATAAGCAACATATTCTCGGGCATGAACCACGACAAATACAAATAAGCCATGTTTGGCAGCGTGATGCACAAGGCCATCGGCCAAATCCAATATTTCAAGCCTTTGCGCGAAGCTGCAATCCCGCCAACAATTCCTCCCAAAGTCAAGGCAATGACGCCGACCGTTCCGTAAACC
>Ga0255346_1003880_pt1 | contig 17070 bp, 11 predicted proteins | sample wastewater_treat_FD_194410 | JGI IMG/M metagenome (GOLD analysis project Ga0255346, IMG submission 194410) | Wastewater microbial communities from Lulu Island WWTP, Vancouver, Canada - plant22 | ecosystem: Engineered > WWTP > Wastewater > Unclassified | place: Canada: Vancouver, British Columbia... | reverse complement strand
GGCGATTATAAGCAGTACATATTTCCGCTTTTATTCTATAAGCGGCTTTGCGATGTGTTTGATGAGGAGTATCAGCAAGCATTGGTGGAATCGAAAGGGGATCAAGATTATGCAGGCCTGATCGAACACCGCTTCAAAATTCCAGAAGGCGCGCATTGGAATGATGTGCGTTCTCAAACGACCGACCTAGGCAAAGCCTTGCAAAACGCGATGCGGGCAATCGAACAGGCCAACCCGGATACCCTCGCGGGTATCTTTGGGGATGCTCCCTGGACGAATAAAAGCCGGCTTTCGGATCGTATCCTACGGGATCTGATTGAGCATTTCTCCAAACACACCCTCTCCATTGCCAATGTTCCCGAGGATGAGCTGGGCATCGGGTATGAATATCTGATCAAGAAATTTGCGGATGATAGCGGACACACTGCAGCTGAGTTCTATACCAACCGCACCGTGGTGCGCCTGATGACCGAGCTCCTTGAACCGCAAGAAGGCGAATCCATTTACGACCCCACCTGTGGTTCCGGTGGAATGCTGCTTTCCTGTGCCGTTCGTTTGAAGGATCAGGGCAACGAATTTCGCACGTTGAAATTATTTGGCCAGGAGCGCAACCTGATCACCTCATCCATTGCCCGAATGAATCTATTTCTGCATGGTTTTGAGGATTTTCGAATTGAGCGTGGTGATACCCTGGCTGATCCAAAGCTGATCCAGGGCGACCGTCTGCGCCAGTTTGATATTGTACTGGCCAACCCGCCTTACTCCATCAAACAATGGAACCGCAAGGGCTGGGAAAGCGACCCCTTCGGGCGGAATTTTCTGGGCGTTCCTCCACAGGGACGGGCCGATTATGCATTCTTCCAACACATCCTTAAAAGCCTCAAACCGGTCAGCGGACGCTGCGCCATTCTCTTTCCACATGGTGTGTTATTCCGTGATGAAGAAGGAGAGATGCGCCGCAAGTTGATTGAACAGGATTGGGTTGAATGCGTCATTGGCCTGGGTCCCAATCTGTTTTACAACTCTCCGATGGAAGCCTGCGTGATAATCTGTCGCACCCATAAACTGTCTGACCGCAAGGGAAAGATTCTATTGATCAATGCTGTCGATGAAGTGACTCGTGAACGCGCGCAGAGCTTCCTGGAGGATGATCACATTCAACGGATCACCGCTGCTTACCGCGCATTCGAAGACGAAGAGGATTTCACCCGGGTGATCACGAAAGAGGAAGCGCTTGATCAAAATGGGAATCTCAATATTGCGCTCTACGTTCGCAAGAAAAATGGGAACGGAAACCAGGACAAGCAGAACAATAATACGCTTGCGAAAGCTATTGAGGAATGGCAAGTCAGCTCAATAGAATTGCGTAAATCCTTAAAAGAAATGATGAATGATTTGGAAAAGCCAATCGATTAGCAACATACCGCACGTTGTATGTAGTGTAAAAACCAATTATGTTGTATAATATTATTAACCCCTAACGTTAATGATATTATACTAAGAGGGGGAAACCCATTGAACATCTTGTTTCGCGATAAATCTTTTGAGAAAGAATGTAATGAAAATAAGCTCTTGATCAAACGGCACGGAAAACCTCAAGCGAGGAAGATCCGGCAACGCTTGGATGATATGGCTGCCTCTGAAACCCTCGAGGTCCTTGGCAAAATATATCCACGCTGTCACGAATTGTCCGGGGATCGTGGGGGACAGATATCATTAGATCTGGATGGTCAGTGGCGTTTTATTTTTGTGCCTGCCGATAATCCACCGGCGAGCAAGCTGGACGGCGGGATTGACTGGAAAAATGTAAGAACAATTGAAATTATCGGAATCGAGGATACACATGAGTAACCCCATTCAAAACCAATACGTACCAGATGTTGTATCCCCACCTGGTGAAACACTGCTGGAGATCCTGGAAGATCGGGGGATGTCTCAGGCTGAACTGGCAGAGCGTACCGGCAGGCCCAAGAAAACTATCAATGAGATCATCAAAGGCAAGGCGGCTTTAACGCCAGAGACAGCCATCCAGTTGGAGCGCGTTTTAGGGACGCCGGCCAGCTTTTGGAACAATCGGGAACAAAACTATCGCGATTGGCTGGCCCGTCAGGAAGAACGCAAAGCACTGGCAGAATATATTCCGTGGATGAAGAAATTCCCATTGAGGGCAATGATCAAGCTGGACTGGATTGCCGACCACAGCGATCCGATCAACCAGCTTGAAGAATTGCTGCGCTACCTGGGTGTGGCATCCCCGGTCCAGTGGCAGTCCATGCTGCAGGGAACCCAGTGGCGACAATCGCCCACCTTCGCGGCTGATCCGGCCGCGGTTTCAGCCTGGTTGCGCCAGGGAGAAATTCAGTCTGCTCAAAATCAATGCGCGCCCTATGATGAAGCTCGTTTTCGTCAAGCGCTTCAACAGATCCGCGGGTTAACCACGCAGCCACCGGAAGTCTTTGTCCCTCAGGAGACCGAGCTGTGCGCGCAGGCGGGCGTGGCGGTGATATTCGTCCCTGAAATTCCCGGCACGCGTACCTGCGGCGCGACACGCTGGTTAACCCCCACCAAAGCCATGATCATGCTCAGTTTACGTTACAAAACGGATGACCACCTGTGGTTCACCTTCTTTCATGAAGCGGCGCATATTTTACTGCACGGAAAACGCGAAGTATTCCTCGAAGATGACGACGAAGTCAGTGAGGATGTTCGCGCAAAGGAAGAAGAAGCGGACCGGTTTGCGTCCGATTTTCTGATTCCGCCCGAAGCATTCAGGCGTTTTCATCCACGCGGCGCGCACATCAGTCACGAGGATATTATCGAGTTTGCACAACAACTGGGAATAGCCCCCGGGATTGTGGTTGGTCGATTACAGCATGATGGTATCGTACCTCCTCAGAACTTCAACCAGCTTAAAAGACGGTATCGTTGGGTTATAACAGATGCGGAATAAGAAAATAATATTTCCTGAAAGTAGAAAACGAGCTATTTTAAACTGCCTTAATCACATTGAGGAAAATGCAACTATTTCCGCAGATGGAAAGCCATCAATTACGATGGATATTCTCATCGATTTTGCAGAAGAAATTTTAAGTGAATATCTTCCAGTGAGTGAAAATTTCCCAGAAAGAACAAAAAAGGGTATTGTTTTTTCTGCACAAATGCGTTGGCTAAAATATAAAAAAACGACTAATCCTGAACAAAAATTAAATCTATTTGTTCGGGCATTGAAATTCGAGATTGCGAACTTGGAGAAGAGAAAATCAGAATACAGAGTATTAATGTTTTTGAATGTGGACCCGTCAACAATAAGCGAATTCGCACAGGTGAACCTTCTAGGGGAAACACTCTCACTGATTTCCTGGAATGACGTTAAAGGGATGGACACCTCAGATCTTTGGCAAGAGGTGAAATTTCAGGATCGAAATAATCCACTCCTTTGGGACATTCCCGACTTGAATAAACCTGCTCCAGATGCAGTTTCATTTACACCATTCTTATTTGTAACAAAAACCTATGGACCAGAAGCCGCTGTTGAAATCGCTTCCAATCGAATGGATCATTTCAGGGCAATTCTTAATATTCCATCTTCATTAGGCAAATATACTCATTTTCGATCTCAGCCGAAAGCACTGTCGGAAATTCTACCCTCACCAATCTATGTAATCTTTGATGAGCATGGAAAAAGGAAATCAATATATTTCACAATCGAAAAATATGAATATAAACAGAAAAAGATTCCAAATGACCGCATCTCGTCTATTCAGTTTCTTTTATCAAAAATAACCGTAGATCATGCAGCCAATAGCACTTGGAATTACCTGATTAATATTCTTCGTCTCTATCAAAAGGCTCTCGATACTACCACAACTGAAGCAGCATTTTTAACGATGTGGCAAGTGTTAGAAAACTGCATCGGACTGGGAGAAGAACTGACACGAAACAGAGATATTCAATCGAGGCTCTCGGTTTTCCTGCAAGCAGACCCTGTTACGCTTGAAATGATTGAAATTATTATCGATAAACGAAACAGACTTGTTCACTCGGGTAAATTTCTTGAGGATGGAGATCGCATATTTTTCATTCTTAAACTTATTACTGATTCAATTATTCGTCGATTCATTTACCTTGCAGACCGGAATCCAACATTACCAGAGTTGAAGGATTATATGTCCTTCTCTTCTCTGGGTGATAGTGATCTTGCGCGAAAGCAGGCTGTCATCGAAAAAATTACTAAAGAACGGAAAAGCAGGTAAGCGCTTATGATCAATCGAAATGAGATTCTAAAACCTCAATCTTGGCGCGAAGTAGCATTCGGTGACGTCGTCCGCAACGTGGATGAATCCATTCGCGACCCACAGAACAGCGGATTGGAACGTTATGTTGGCCTTGAACATATCGACCCCGAATCGCTCCACATTCAGCGTTGGGGACTGATCTCGGAAGGCACCAGTTTTACCCGCCGTTTTCGCCAAGGGCAGGTTTTGTTTGGAAAACGCCGCGCCTATCAACGAAAAGTTGCGATTGCCGAGTTCGATGGGCTATGTTCCAGCGATATTCTCGTGTTTGAACCCAAAGAGGACCGACTGTTACCGGAATTATTGCCCTTTATTTGTCAATCGGATGGATTCTTTGAACATGCCCTGGATACTTCTGCCGGCTCGCTCTCACCTCGTACCAAGTTCAAGGAATTGGCTCGTTATGAATTCCCCCTCCCGCCGCTGGACGAGCAGCGCCGCATCGCGGAGATCCTCTGGGCTGCAGATGAAGTCATCACGAAAAACCTTGTTACATTGCAAAGGATAATTAGCCTAAAGGACTCAGTAGAAGAAGAGAGTTTCTTCCGTTGTCGAGATAGTGGACAACCAACATTACTCTCAGAAATTGCGGAGGTGAACCCTTCTTCTAAACCAAAATGTAAAGATGAAGAACCTGTGTCTTTCATAACCATGGCTGACGTTTCTGAAGATGGGGAAATCATAAATCAGCAGTCAAAAATGTATGGAGAGGTTAAGAAAGGTTACACCGTCTTTCAGGATGGCGATATTTTATTTGCGAAAATCACTCCATGTATGGAAAATGGCAAAGGGGCACTTGCTCCAAATTTGATTAATGGTATTGGCTTTGGAAGTACTGAATTTCATGTCTTACGCCCCATTGATTCCAGAGACACAGCCTTTATATATTTCCTTACCATGAATAAAAAATTTCGCCAACAAGCAAGACGATTTATGCGCGGGACAGCAGGTCAATTAAGGGTGCCAAAGGACTTCCTCGATGAATATGTTTTAGATTGCTTACCCAAGGTTACTCTTCGGGAAGAAATGGGGAGAAAATTGATAGAAGTTAATTCAAGCTATCTAGAACAGAAACGATCAATTGAAAAAGCAAAAATTGTTAAAGCAGAATTGTTGCAGAAACTCTTAGGTGGTCAATGATGTTTAACGAATCCAACTCAGTCGAACTCTTCATCCGCGATCTGCTATGCGGTAAAACAGGCAAGCAAATTGGCGAGCAGCCCGGGTTGTACGCTGGTGCACTGGCGCAGCTTGCCAGAGGGCAGGGTTGGGTTTACAAACCCGCGGATAAACTTCATCGTTCCACCCAGGATGTGCTGCTGGAAGATGAACTACGCGCGGCGTTGATCCGGTTGAATCCGGAGATCGCCGAGCAACCCGACCGCGCCGACGAGGTGCTCTACCGTCTGCGTGCCGTGCTGTTGTCGGTCAAAAGCGATGGCCTGGTGCGTGCCAATGAGGAGTTCACCATCTGGCTGCGCGGCGAGCGTTCGATGCCGTTTGGACCCAATCATGAGCACACCTCGGTTCGGTTGATCGATTTTGAGAATATCGGCAATAATCAATGCGTCCTCACCAATCAGGTCATCTTCCAGGCAGGCTCACAAACCCGCCGCTTTGACCTGGTTTTGTTTGTGAACGGCATTCCGCTGGTGATCGGCGAAGCCAAAACCCCCACCCGACCGGCCATCTCCTGGGTGGACGGCGCGGTGCAGGTGCAGGATGATTATGAAGTCAACGTGCCGGCGTTCTTTGCGCCGAATGTGTTTTCATTTGCCACCGAAGGGAAAACCTATCGCTATGGCGCCATCCGGCAACCGCTGGAAAGCTGGGCACCCTGGCGTGAAGAAGATAACAATGAATATTCCGGTTTGAATGAACTGCAAACCGCTGCGCTGGGCATGCTGCGCCCGGCGATCATTCTGGATATCCTCAAAAACTTCACCCTGTTTGCCACCGACAAGAAACATCGCAAGACCAAGGTCATCTGCCGCTTCCAACAATATCACGCCGCCAACCAGATCGTTGAACGGGTAGTGCTGGGTCGGGTGAAGAAAGGCTTGATCTGGCATTTTCAGGGGTCAGGCAAATCATTGCTGATGCTATTTGCCGCCCAGAAACTGCGCATGCATCCGGTGTTGAAAAATCCCACGGTGCTGATCGTGGTGGATCGCATCGATCTGGATACGCAGATTACGGCTACGTTTAACACAGCGGATGTTCCCAACCTGATCTCAACAGATAGCCGTGAAGAACTGCGCACCCTGTTGGCTCAGGATGTGCGCAAGGTGATTATCACCACCATCCACAAGTTTGGCGAAGCGGACGGCGTCCTGAATAACCGCGATAACATCATCACCCTGGTGGATGAAGCTCACCGTACCCAGGAAGGCGACCTGGGCAGGAAAATGCGCGCGGCATTGCCCAATGCGTTTCTGTTCGGCATGACCGGCACACCCATCAACCAGCGCGATCGCAACACCTTCTTTGCTTTTGGCGCTGAAGAGGATGAAAAAGGCTACCTGAGCCGTTACTCTTTTGAGGAATCCATCCGCGACCAGGCCACCCTGCCCTTGCGTTTTGAGTCCCGCTTGGTGGAACTCCGCGTGGACAAACAATCCATTGACGAAGCCTATGCCAATCTGACCGGTCATTTATCCGAAGCTGATCAGGCGAATCTGGCTCGACAGGCTGCCCGCATGGCGGTATTGGTCAAAGCGCCGGAACGAGTGCAACGCATCGTATCGGATATCGTGGATCATTATCAGGAAAAGGTGGAACCCAACGGCTTCAAGGCGATGGTAGTAACCTTTGATCGACAGGCCTGTGTTCTGTATAAAAAAGCCATGGATGAAATCCTGCGCCCGGAAGCCAGTGAAATCGTCATGAGTGTTTTTCACAATGAAACGGAATACAAAGCCTACGACCGCAGCAAAGAAGATGAGGAAAGGTTGCTCGACCGTTTCCGCGATCCGGCAGATCCGCTAAGGTTCCTCATAGTGACTTCACGCCTGTTAACTGGATTTGATGCCCCTATTCTGCAGGTCATGTACCTGGATAAACCGATGAAAGAGCACAACCTGCTGCAAGGGATTTGCCGCGTAAATCGTCCCTACCCCGGCAAGGATTATGGCTTAATTGTGGATTATATTGGCGTCTTCGATGACGTGGCTCGAACATTGGCCTTTGACGAAGCCAACATGCAGCAGGTAATTACCAACCTGAAGGCGCTGCATGCGCAGCTTCCTGAAGCGATGCAAACCTGCCTGGCATATTTTCCCAATGTGGATCGCACCCTCGGTGGTTGGGAAGGGTTGGTGGCAGCCCAGGCGTGCCTGCCGGATAACGAAACGCGGGACAAATTCGCCGGCGACTTCTCATTGCTTTCCCAACTCTGGGAGGCGATATCGCCGGATCCGGCGCTTTCTGATTATGAAGATGATTATCGCTGGTTAGGCCAGGTGTACGAATCTGTCAAACCTCCCAGCGGCAGCGGTAAACTGCTCTGGCATGCACTCGGAGCCAAGACCCTGGAATTGATCCACGAGAACGTTCATGTCGAACGCGTTCGGGATGACCTGGATACACTGGTCATGGACGCTGATTTCCTGGATGAACTGCTCGGAGAACGCGATCCAGAGAAAATACGCGAGGTAGAAATCAAGGTCATCGCACGCATCCGAAAGCATGGCAATAACCCAAAATTTATCGCGCTCGGAAAGCAGCTTGAAGATCTGAAGAACCGCATGGAACAAGGGTTGGTCAACAGCCTGGATTACCTGAAACAACTGCTTGAAATTGCCCGCAAAGTTTTGCAAGCCGAAAAGGATGTGGACCCGGAAGAGGAACGCCAATCCGCCAAAGCCGCATTAACCGAGCTGTTCAACGAAACCAAGACGGCTCAGACTCCGGTAATTGTTGAACGCATCGTAGCCGATATTGACGAGATCGTCCGCAATGTCCGCTTCCCCGGTTGGCAGCAAACCATCGCCGGCGAGCGGGAGGTCAAACAGGCGTTGCGCAGGGTGCTATTGAAATACCAGTTGCACAAAGAGCAGGAGTTGTTTGATAAAGCGTATGGGTATATCAAGGAATATTATTGATGAAACAAGAACCATTCGTTTCGTGTCTTTCTTTTGCTTACCCTTTTTCGTTGGTAAATTAAGCGAGGGTTTTGATGATCCCGGATTTTCCTCGAGAAAAAGAAAAAATAATGCAATTCTGGAATAAGTATCTGATTGCGAAAAATCAGGAATTGCTAGGATTTTTTGGAACCCTGCCAGCACATATGAACCACGAAGGTCATCAATGGGCGCTTAATCGGGCAGATGGCACGGGGGATAATCAGCCTTATCACCAAATTGAAGGGTTGATGACTGTCGAAATCAGCGAGGTTCCTTACTTGACCCCGGATAAAATTCGGGAAAAACTAGACAAAATAGCAGATTATATGGCTCGTCAGATATCTCAGGGGATGATTGCAGAAATATCCAGGGTGACAAAAGAAGTGGGCAATGAGGTCAATGCTGAAGGGCAACCCTTAAGCCAAGGCCTTTTCTTACAAATGCTAAAAAAGATGGATTTGGACTTTGATGAAAACGGAAATTGGAATCCGCCTACCATTGTTATGCATCCAGATTTATGGGAAGCCAAGAAAGAAGAAATCAAATCTTGGGAAACTGACAATGAATTTCTTTCAAAGCAAAAAGGAATAATCGAAAAAAAGAAGGAAGAATGGCGTGATCGAGAGAATAATCGAAAATTGGTTGACTAAAGTTAATGAAAAGTCATTCCAGGTGCCATTTTGCCAGATGCTTATTGGCGAAGGTTATCAAGTCATTCATCTAAGCAGGCATGGTTCTTTTGAAGAAGGGAAAGATGTTTTAGCGATTGCACCTGACGGGGTGCCATGCGCATTTCAACTAAAAGGTGCGAATGGGGGAAAGATATCTCAGAATGAATGGTCAAAATATAATGAACAAATAACTCGTCTAGTAGAAATCCCAATTAAACATCCATCGATTGACGAATCAAAAAGCCGGCGTGTATTTTTTGTCACGAATGGAGAACTGGATGAAGAAGTCCGAGTTCAAATTACAAACCAAAATCCTGACAGGGTACGCAGACAACTACCCGAGTTAGGAACAATTCTCAAAGGTGAGTTGTTAAATCGATTCAGCAAGATACATACTGATTTATGGCCTTTACAACTTCAATCCGAAAAAGACCTTCTTGAGTTATATCTCGCCGACGGAACAGGATATTTAGACAAAGCTAAATACGCGGGGTTTCTTGGAAGCCTTATCTTTGGCACCGAAGCACCGACAAAAGTTGAGGGTCAGAGAGTTCTGGCTAGTGCGGCTCTATTTGCTTCCTATGGATTGTTTCCATTTAGCCAAGCCGGCAACCATGTCGCGATAATCGAAGGTTGGACAATATTTATTGCGTATGCAATCTCTTATATTGAGAAATATAAGCTCGATGAAAGATATTGGCAAAATACAATTCAGATTGCTGAAGAAGCAGTAGAAATGGCACTTTCCAACTTATGGGAAGAAATCAGAACCATGCAATATTTTGTCGCAGGGAATGTTCTTGTCGACGCTCCTTTTTATCGAGGTAGGTTAACCTGGTTAACCGGATTTGTTTCATCCTACATGCTATTGCAAAAACAAAAGAATCCCGATTTTATTATTGAAGAAGAATTTATAAATTATTTTTTTGAGAACCAAAAATCGTTTCTGCTTTGGGGAGAAGCCGCGATACCCCAATTTCTTCCAATTCTCTGGACGTTGAGAACTGTCGGCTACCACCAATTGGCTGATCGGTTATTGTTTGCCATTTTTAAAGGGATTCTCGATAAAACCACATCAAAAGAAGGAATTCCTGATCCATATCATAGCCTTGGAGAAATCGTGTTAGGAATTTCTGGTTTATCCGACCAGTTACGAGAAGAGAATTTTGCTGGAAGATCTTATTCCCTGGATTCGCTTATTCAACTTTTTGCTAAATGTGAATATCGAGGCGTCTTAGCTGAAAATTGGAAGCAAATTACTTTGACGCATCTCGTTGAATTTGAGCCAGAAAATCCCTGGCAATTCTGTACCTGGCATTGCGAAGATGGAATTTTTCATGAGACAATGCCTAAAACCCCCCAGAGTTGGCAACTATTAAAAGAGCAATCAACTGAAATTAATGTTGTTAAGATTCCTTCGTATTTCCAGACTAATCCTACTATGTTGCTAATTTTCTTATTGGTATATCCTCACAGAATTCGTCCTGATGTGATAAAGTTCCTTGATAATTCCTTTTCCCCATAATTTTGTATGAAAATCAGGGAATGATAATTCGTCGAAAAATATATAAGAATATACCAGGTTGTTCTACCATTACCACTTAAGATACTATGGGTTCGATATATATTGAACGACCAATCAGGTCGTTCCCCTTAATTTTTGAATCGAAATTAAAATCGATATCCGATACGGTTAATTAAGGATGACTCCCGACAACACACTCACCATTACCCAAAATACCTGGATTATTTCCGATACGCATTTTTTTCATGAGAATATCGGAAGATACTGCAATCGCCCCCAAAACTGGCAGGAGCTGATCATCAAAAACTGGAATGACTTGATTTCTCCCGTTGAAACTGTCCTGCACTTGGGCGATTTCGCTTTAGGAAAGAAAAGCAATTTTGAGCTGTTGACCGGCATTTTGAATGGTAGATTGTTTTTAATCCAGGGAAACCACGATCGGTTGAGCCAGTCCTTTTGTGAAGCACATGGCGTGACCCTGATTAAAAACTCATTACTGGTTGAATTAGAAAATCACATGAAGCTGATTTTTTCACATCACCCGATTGTTCCTCTTGAAGATGGTTGGATCAATCTACATGGTCATATTCATAATGTTCCACCGCCTCCTGAGGGTTCTAACTTGGGACCCGACCATATCAATATGAGCGTTGAGGTCAGGGAATATCGTCCCTGGCGGTTGGGTGATATTCTCAAAACCAGCAGGGACCATCCAACAGAGAACGATGTGTCACTCCGTTGACCCGTTCCCCCTTAAGACTCTAGGGGATCGAAGTGGCAAGAACGAAGTGCCACACCGTTCCCCGCTGTATTGGAGATATTTTGTGCACAAAAAAAGCGGGCGATTTGTTTGTGCACAAAAATAGCCAATTTACAACCGCTTGATCGAAAGATTTGATCCAGAATAACGCAGAATTTTTGCAGTTGCTCTCGGCAAAAAGTGACCATTTTCCCGCGTTTCTTCTTCAGTTGATATTTCCTACCCCCTCCATCAGAAAGAACACCTTGGAAACCTTCCTGTTCGATCACCGTCCGCGGCAGCGTCTGCGTCACGTCAGCCTGGACGCAGACGGCCTTTTTGTAGTTATTGACATGAACTGAAATTCCTGCCAATAGGAATATATTTTCTGAGCGAGATTAGATAACCTTAGAAAACTAGGTAATACGATGATGTATGTAGGATTTCCACTGGGATTACTTAGAATTCAGGAATTTTTTTAATTTTTAGAGTAAGTAATTTTTCTGAAGGATTATTTCATCGTTCGGATATTTAATTAAAACGTCATCCGTTATTGCCTTGAAAAAACACTGTACCCCAGATGAACCTATGATTTTGTTGCTATAATTAATCTATATTTATTGGTGGGAATTTCATAATAACTTCTGTTATTTTGACAATTATTGGTAATTATCTAACTCGAAAAATTTTGTAATTACACAGAAGTGAGGAAAAAATGTTTAATTTTCTGAATCTCGATCAATTCACTCGTTCTTGTATGCTTGAAGCAATTGAAGAAGCTTCTGAATCAGGGAATATTTATTACAGCACCCGATTCAATGAATTAGGTAAAAAGGAATGGCTTCCTTTACTTAAACAAGCTGCTCTTCAATATAACGAACATTGGCTTGCGTTTAAATTAGAAGAGCTCCGATTATTCAAGGATATGGAAAGCGCCCAAGTGCCATCAGGTGGATACACAATTAAACACATACCAAATAATGCTGCTGAAACACTTTCAGAAGGCCAATTTAATCGGTTTTACATTTTAGGGTTATGCAAAGTCGCAACGTCAAAAAACATACAACAATTAATTGTTTACAGAGCCAAAGAAAGTCTACGTCCTCGTCCAGAATCTGATCTACTTATAGATAAAGCTATAGCAATTACTGAGATCGAGTCTCAGCTAAAAGATACTCAATCAAGCTTTAAAAGCAAACTTGTACAACCAAATTCAGGCATTAGTATGAGATTACCTTAATTAATTTTGAAAACTCGAGGTGGGAAAATGGATAATGATGTCATCACAATAACAATAAATAATTGTAACAATATTGCAAAGGCAACAATCGAGTTAAACAAAAACCATTTAAATATTAAATTTGCCCCTAATGGGACCGGAAAATCAACAATTGCTAATGCAATATTCTGTGATTCCACTAAAAAGGGTTTATCTGAATTACATTCTTTTGGAGTAAAAGAAGATCCATTCTTATCATCTTCGTTACCGTTGGAGAAAGTTTTTATTTTTAATGAGAACTTTGTAAATAATATTGTTTTTCGTGAAAGTGAAGTAATTGAGAAATCGTTTGAAATATTTATTAAGACACCTTTATACGACGAACGTTTAAAAAACGTTAATTTGAGATTAAGTGGATTAAAAGTCGATATAAGCAAAGACGAGGAATTAATATCGCTATTGTCGACTTTTTCGGAATTTACAACTAAAATCCAATTTAATACTGATGGAGAAATTAAAAACAACCCCTTTTTTAAAAGTATTACAAATAAGCAACACCTATTTAAAGTTCCTGAAAATCTAATAAAATTCCGACCTTTTTTTGAAACGAACTACACAGTTGAATGGATTGATTGGAAAAATAAGGGATTCGAATTTGACGAAAAAGGAAAATGCCCTTTTTGTACAGAAAAATTTATACCCGAGTACGAAAAAGAAAAAGAAACATTTACTAGCTCATATACTAAAACCAATGCTAAGAACCTTTTAGATTTCCTAAATTATATTAAGACCCTCGAAGAATACATTTCCCCCGAAAAATACGAATTACTAAATGAATGTATAACGTCCATTACTGATGAAACCAAGATCAGAGCAATTATTGGGCAATTTACTATTGATATAAAGTACTTACAAGATAAAATTCGAGAAATTTTTAACTTTGATTCATACAATATTCAAAGCGACGAAATTTCTGATCTAGATAAAAAAATAATCGATATGAGAATTAATCCCGCAGTTTTAACTATGCTTCAAAGTGAAAAAACCGAATCAATAATAACAAAAATCAATACAAAAATTGATTCGATATTGAACGAGATAAAAGAAGTTAAAAAAGAAATTGGTGAACTCAAAGGAATAATTCAAGCGCTGGCAAATACCGCTAATAAGGATATTAATGGGTTTTTAGAATCAGCCGGAATAAATTATGAACTAGTAATAAAAGCTATTTCGGAAAACGACTCCAAAACCATACTCAAATACAAAGATAGGCAAAATAAGGGCTTTGAAGTCGATAAAATTAAAAACCATTTAAGTTGGGGTGAAAGAAATGCATTCTCATTAGTTCTTTTTATGCATTATGCATTGAGCCAAAGTGCAGATCTAATAATTCTTGATGATCCCATTTCGTCATTCGATAATGACAAAAAATATGCAATCATCAATAGGCTCTTTACGAATAGTTCAACAACTCGCTCTTTTTATAAGCAGACAATTTTAATGATGACTCACGATCTTGAACCAATTATTGATTTCGTTGTGAACAATAAACCCACAGGCGGTTTCGTGCGTGCTTACCACCTGCAAAACCTGAACGGCACTGTTTCAGAAAAACCGATAAATGATGATGATATGTATTCTCAAATTCATTTACTAGTAAACATTATCAGCAATGAACAATTAAATGAGGTCTATCGATTAATATCATTAAGAAAATATATCGAACTTACCGAACCAACAGAAGAAAAAGGCTATGCTTACAATATTGTTTCATGTGTCCTACACGCAAAAATTAAACCTGATAAAATAATTGGGTTTGATGAATGCGTTGATATGAGTGAGAAGGAAATAAAAATTGGAACTGCTTATATCAAAAAATGGATCTCGGTTTTTTCCTATGATTCAGTAATTAAAGAAAAATTAACAATAGATTCGCTTAGTAAATCTTATAAATCCGAAACTTGTAATTTCTTCAAACTTCAACTATTTAGAATAATTCTTGAGCTCGATAATAATAGAACAAAAATTAAGGATGATATTTTATTAAACTATATAGACAAAACTTACCATGTAGAAAATGATTTTATATACAATCTGGACTTTCGTAAATTTGAAATGATCCCAGAATTTATAATTAAGAAATGCGATGAGTTTATTTCGAAAAATTATTAATAAAACAAAATGCCTCAAATTACACAAATAATTACCCCCATGACAGAGATATCAGCTTGCTTCTAAATTTGGCGTGTAATAACCTTGATTCTTTGATCAACCGGTGGCCCTCAGGCTTTGACAGAATCAAACACCCTCGAATCTTAAAGATTGTTTCCATTTCACAAAAGTTTTTCAAAAAGAGGACGTTCATTCATCAAAATTCAACCATCGTCCTCCGGGTCGCGAAAAAACTACTACTTGACCCTGTCATAAAAAGTCGCTATCATACGACTAATAACTCGTAACCGAAGATCCTCCGGCCTCTTCAGAAGAGCGTCCCTCAGGCCAGGCTGAAATGCGTAGCCTGAGTGAAAAACGTTCCGAAACTAGGAAAATCTCTCATAACCCGGAGGTCAGTGGTTCGAATCCACTCCCCGCTACTAAAGTCAAACCAGAGTCCGTCGGGCTCTGGTTTTTCGTTAGCCTGTAGTCTTGTAGGACTTAACCAGATAACGTCAGGCACCAGGGACTTAGAAGCGAAAGAATTCTCAAAATCACCTTGACCGAAACGTACTTTCAAGGCTGTGCGATCTAAGCGTGAAGTGACAGGTTGAAAAATAATTCTTGCTCTGGCAAGTCATTCAATTATTTACAACGACGGATATTTCTAACCCAAATTTTGAGAATAGTAGGCCAGTATTTTTTTAATCGGGGTTGGATTAAGTTCGGGTTATATTAACTGTCAAGGAATTACGCAAACACTCGTTCGGCTGACTGTCTTCCTCCAACCATTTTTCACCAGTTGACAACACTGGAAATTACTACCTGGTAGTAAAATTGCCTTAATTCATAATCATATGTGATACAAATTCAATCATGGAGGGGCGAATGGATTTCCTTAGTGCTGAGAATCAATACCGCATTTTGGCAGATCAATGCACCCGTGGATTGATCAGCTATGACCAGTTTATCAACGCGGTTAACCAAATCACTGTCTATGACCAGTCGGGTCGATTGTGGATGATCCATCCGCAATCCGCAAAGTGGTGCGTTTATCAGGGAGGCCAATGGCTCTTCCAGGAACCCGGGAAATCTGACAGCCCACCTCAAATTCCCACCGCGCAAATTCCCCCTCCGGTTTATCATCCGCCCGCGCTAAAAACAAGGAAAAAAAGCCCACTGCTGGTCATTCTTCCTGTTGTTCTTGTGGTTTGCCTGGGACTGTTGTTTACTGGAATTTTCCTCGCAAAAAAAGGTGTGTTTTCAACATTCCTTCAGACCATTTTTGCCGGTTCGGGCAGTAACGTTTCCCAGGCAAGTGGGAAATTCCAGGTCAATCCAATTGACACGATCGTTGTTGTTCCTGGAGACTCGCAAGTGGTGGATTCAAACCAGGCGCAGCTTTTTGTTCCGGAAGGAAGCCTGCCTGAAGGAGTGAATGCTCAATTTGTTACCAATGAACCAAACAACACTCTGAAAAAGGAGATTGAAAATTCGGCCACACTGCTGACGCCCTTCTATCAATTGCAAGCCGAAGGAGAAAACGATGGCACTGCCACCGCTACCCTGTCAATTCCGGCTTCAGGCGAACTGCTTTTCCTGGTTGAATTGTTCGATGGCAAATATATGGCCACCAGCCGAATGCCTTATGCTGGATCCAGGATTGAGATTTCAGTTCCCCTTTTAAGCGGAAAATCAGATCCCGGTGATGAATCATTGGTCTTTAATAGTACCTATGCTTTTGCCCTGATCACCCCTAAAGGCAGCGCCTCTTACCAGTCGTTCATCCAAATGGCAAGCTTTTCGTTGGCCAAGGATGAAAGAGACTGCACGATCTACCAGCAAATTGCGTCAAGCGGTTATGGGATCGAGGAACCGAAAAAACCTGTCAGTTTTTGCCGAAAAAATCCAGACGATACGGTTCGGGTGATGTACAACACCACCTATACCCCAAATGTTACCCCTGCCCTTGCTGACCAGGCTGTCGATTTGGTGCAGAAAATCATGTCGACTTACCAGGCTGAAGGATTTACCGCGGCTAACCTGGTGAAAAATGGATACAAGGTCAATGTTGTCATTGAACCCGGCAGCGGCGACCCTGTATACTCCCCCAGCAATGGCACTGTCCATATCCCGCAAGACAGTATGGGAAAAGACAACCTGGCTTCTGAACTGGCGCACGAATTGGCTCACTGGGTTCAGGATGCTGCCTATAATATGACCTCATCGTATTGGAGTAATAAGCTGGGTATTTCGAGCACTTCAAAATGGTGGCTTGAAACATCGGCTGAATACATGGTGATGCTTTACGAGCCAAAATATATCGATCAAAATTTGCTTAGT
>Ga0255346_1003878_pt1 | contig 17075 bp, 15 predicted proteins | sample wastewater_treat_FD_194410 | JGI IMG/M metagenome (GOLD analysis project Ga0255346, IMG submission 194410) | Wastewater microbial communities from Lulu Island WWTP, Vancouver, Canada - plant22 | ecosystem: Engineered > WWTP > Wastewater > Unclassified | place: Canada: Vancouver, British Columbia... | reverse complement strand
TTTCGGTAATATGAGGCTCGGTCATCAGCTGAAGCTCGCGCAGTCAAATAATTATTTTACGGATCATGAAGTAAGTTTATTTTTCAGCCTGATTGAAAAGCTCGAAAGTTTTATTCCGGAAGATAAACCTTCACTGATTCACGGTGATCTTTGGGGCGGCAATTATATAAATTCCTCTGAAGGATGTTATCTGATAGATCCTGCGGTTTATTTCGGTTCAAGGGAAGCTGATATTGCGATGACTGAATTATTCGGCGGTTTCTCGATTGATTTTTATAAAGGCTACAATGATGTCTATCCGCTGGATAAAGGATACCGTGAAAGAAGGGATCTTTATAATTTATACCATATCCTCAATCATCTTAATCTTTTCGGATTGTCATACAAGAACCAGGCTTTGAGTATTGCGAAAAGATATGTTCTCTAATTAACTCTTGATATTTCAGAAAGAACATTCTTTAAATAGGTTTTGTCATCATAGTCAAGATTAAGTGTTAACTCTTTTAAAAAATATTCAGCCTTTGTGATGTCAGAAAGAATCAGTGAATCGTACGCTGTTTTTCTTACCTGCGGATTTTTGTCTGATGTAAATGCTGCAATCTTGTCAAAAAGTTCAGGGTTTCTCATATTGCCTAGATGTTCAATCGCTATCTGGCGTATCGCGGGATTATCGTTTTCGGAAAGAAGAGTCATCAGACTGAAAATTTCATCATCATCAATTTCACTCAAAACTTCAGCCGCGAGAAGTGCAGCGGAATTGTTTTTTTCGAGAAGCCGCTTCATGTGAGGGATTATAGTTTTCCCCATTCCTATCAATGTGTTCTCAATGCTGGTAAGATAGAAAAGCGATATTCCCGAATCTATGCTAGTTTCGATTATAGACATAATTGCCGGGATATATTTGCCGCTGTCTATAAGTATCGCGCCTGATGCGGCGTTTCTCACGTTTGCGTCGGAATCGTTAAGCAAAGAAACAATTTTTGCTCTATCAATGTTTTCAAAAGAAGAATACATTCTGCATGCGAACATGCGTATTTCCTCGTCCGGCGATGAAAGAGCGGATTCGATCAAAGGCAGCATGATCTTGTTGGTTGCTGAAAAAGAGAGTGCGTCGAGCTTTGCGCGTTTATCAAGTGAAGGGTAAAGTTTTTTTAATGTGTTTTCAAATAAGGTTTTGTCTTCAAACGCTTCTTCAAATCTTCCGGTTAAAATCATTGCCGTCATGTATTCGTCGTCATTCATCGGTATTGATGAAGAAAGAAGTATCTCAGCCGCGGCCCTTCTGAAAAACATTCCTTCGTCGTTTAATAGAATATCTTTGAGAACAGGAGTCGCTTTGAGTTTGTCTATTTTAACCATGGCGCTCATGGCATTAAGTCGTGAAGGATGAAAACGGTTTCGTGCGGTTTTTGAAACGAGCGGAAATGATGAAGTATATTTAATTTCACCGAAAAAAGAAATGATGTCGTCCGTATCAAGAGGAACATCAAGAAGAAAGAGGAAATCGCCGCTTGCTGTATTGTGAGGAAGTATCGGAATGAAAAAATGAATATCTTTTGCAATCGCCGATAAATATTTTTTAAGTGCTGAAATAAGAAAATCCTGAAAAGGCGAAAGCGCATGAATAATTTCGCGTTTCTGGTCTACTGAGATATTCTGTTTGAATGCAAAAATTTCGATTAAGGCGCACGCTGCATCGAAGGATCCGGTTTGAGAGATTCTGCGGCAGGCGTTTGAAAAAGCGTTTTTTCTCCGTCCAAGCGCCGCAGATTTATAATAATTTATTTTAAGCGAATCGAACAATCAGTCTCCTATGTCGAATATTCCGCGTTGATTTTCACGTAATCAACCGAGATATCGCTCGTCAGATACATGAATGAAGAATCTCCTGCGTTCAGTTCAACCGTAACTCTGAATTCCTTTTTCTTCATAACGGATTCGAGATCTTTTTTGTCGAAATTGAGAGGTGCTCCGTTTTTGAATATCATCATATCATCGAAGCTGATCGACATTTTCTGCGGATCAAATTCTGCCCCGGAATAACCCGCTGCACAGGCGACTCTTCCCCAGTTGGGATCGCTTCCGAAAAAAGCCGTCTTGACTAGAAGAGATTCTGCGATTTCTTTTGAGCACTTCTTTGCATCTTTTGCAGTCTTTGCGCCGTTTACGAGAATTTCAACGCATTTGGTAGCGCCTTCTCCGTCTGTTACGAGCTGTTTTGAAATATCGAAAAGAACTGCATATAGAGCTTTTTCAAATTCTGCAAGGTCGTTATTCTTGAGATTATCATCTGAAACCGGAGAAAGTATTATCGCGGTGTCATTGGTTGACATGTCTCCGTCGATTGTGATTGCGTTGACGGTTTTATCTATGGTCTCTGAAAAAATTCTGTCGAGATCATTTTTTGCGATCGGTGCGTCGGTTACTGAAAAGCAAAGAAGTGTAGCCATGTTGGGAGCGATCATTCCAGCTCCTTTTGCGGTAGAAGCGATTTTAAAACTTCCTTTTGATGTTTCAAAACTGTAACAGCAGAATTTAGGTACCGTGTCCGTCGTCATTATCGCTTTTGGAATTTCCTTTCCGTTTTCAGGCGAAAGTGCGGCAGTCAAAGAATTTATTTTAGCTGATATTTTCTCGTATGGAAGCTGAACGCCGATGATTCCGGTTGAACAGTTGAGAATGGATCCTGCTTCCGCGCCGATTCCGTTTGCGGTTTCGGCAGTGAGTTTGACTGCGGTTTCATAACCCTGATCTCCCGTGCAGGCATTCGCGTTTGTGGAATTGATGAGAATTCCCCTGATTTTGTTGTCTTTTCTTTCACGGCAGAGTTTTACCGGAGCAGCGAAAACTTTGTTAGTTGTAGTTACAACTGCCGCATTACAGTCTTTGTCTGCCGAAATCAGACAAAGATCGAGCCGGTTTGCGAATCTGATTCCGCATTCAATAGCCGAATATTTATATCCCCGGACGAGTTCAAGTCCGCCTTCTAATTTTTTCATATTGATTCTTAATTCCTATTTCCCGGATTTTATTTCGTCCCAGATTTTTGAATATTTCTTGTTGTCTTCTCCGAGATCGACGATAGTTTCTGATTTTTTCATCACGGCATCAGACGGCTTAAACGCAGGATTGTTAAGCGTTTCTTTATCCATAAGTTTGAGAGCTTCTGAGTTTGGAGACATGTAGAAAACAAATTCCATGTTTTCCGCGCATATTTGCGGATCGTGGCAGAAGTTTATAAATTCGTATGCAAGATCGATATTTTTAGAATCCTTCATTATAACGAAATCGTCTGATGAATAAGATGTTCCTTCAGCCGGATAAAAGAATCCTATATTTTCATTTTCTTCTATTATCTGCAAAATGTCTCCGCTGTACTGCTGAACGATAAAAAATTCGCCCGAATCAAGACCGCGTTTGGCTTCATCAACGTCAAACTTCGCGATATTTTTTTTCCATTTCAGAACGAGTTCTTTTGCTTTCTGAAGTTCGGATTCATTGCGGCTGTTGTAGCTGTAACCGAGCTGTTTAAGAGCCGCGCCTATTACTTCTCTCATATCGTTTAACAGGGTAGTACGTTTTGAGTAATCTGCTGATTCAAATATGCTCCAGCTTTCTTTTGGAGAAGCAACCTTCTGTTTATTGTAACCGACACCCGTGAAACTCATCATGTAAGGAACGCTGTAATTCATGGCTGAGTCGGGTTTCGATTTTATGATTTCTGCGTCAATATTTTTGATATTAGGAAGTTTTGCTTTGTCGATAGGTATAATCATGTTTTCCTTGTTCATGACTTCAGCCATATAGCTTGTCGGGATGATGATGTCGTAACCGGTTGCGCCGGATTTGATCTTTGCATACATTGACTCGTTTGAGTCAAAATAGTCCACGATGATTTTGCAGTTGAATTTTGATTCGAAAGCGGAAACTATTTCCGGTTTGATATAATCCGCCCAGTTGTAAATGTGAAGTTCCTTTTTGTTTTTGCCGGCGCAGGATATTGATAATGATACTGCTAAAAGGCTTAAAACGGCAAATGTTATTTTTTTCATAATTTACTCCAGTTTAAAAATCAGCCCGGAATTCGAAAGAACATAGGCAAACAGAGTACAAATATGTACAAGGCTCTTCATTGGCAAGAAAATTTCTCTACAGGCGCTAATTTCTTTCCATTCTCTCGCGGAGTATTTCTTTAACTTCTGATATGTCGGACGAAGCTTTTTCCAGTCCTGAACTGATGCTTTCAATTTCATGAAAGCTTTCTATCAGAATATCAGTTTGTTCCGCAAGATTCTCGAATACTGTTCTGAGATCATCTGAATAAGGAACGATTTTCTTAACTTCTTCCTGTGTTCTTTTCGCAAGATTTTTTACTTCACCTGCGACAATACCGAAACCGCGTCCGGCATCACCGGCACGGGCAGCTTCTATTGAAGCGTTAAGCGCAAGAAGATTTGTCTGCATCGAAATTTCGTTGATCGCGCTCGTTATCGGCGTGAATTTGTCCGAGATTGATGAAGATTTTTTCATTTCGTCGCCGAGCTTTGTCAGGCTGTCTTTTTCTTTCGAAGAAAAAAGTTTAATCTTTTCGATCATTCCTTCTATATTGCTGTTTTCTATATCGCGGACTGCGTTTTGAACAGCTTCGATGCTCTTTGCGCTGTCTTCTTTTTCGGCGAGCATCATGAAGTGTTTATAGTAATGGCAGTTTTCTGCTTTGTTCAGTCCGTTGAAAACAGCCAGTGCCATTTTTTCACAGCTTCCGTATCCGCATGCTGAGCAGTTATACATATCTTTTTCAGAATGCTTCATCATAGAAGCGTAAACGGAAGAGAGTTCGCGCTGACTTGGAATTTTGGATGTGTTGTTCTGCGCGAGATTTTCATATTTTCTGCCGTAGAGATTTTTCTTCCAGAACTTGTCGATTGTGTGTTTGAGTTTCCGCTTTCCTGAAAAAGATGAACTGTATCTTTTTTTCATGTCATTTTTTCTTTCAGAGATAAGATGTTCAATGCGGTCAAGATTCGCGTGCCTGTTCGGTGTTCCCGGACCGCCGTTGCATCCGTGTTCGCAGTTCAGGCAGTCAACGAGAAGCGGTGCGGTTCCGTTTGAAAGAGAATCTGCAAGAGAGTCAATATATGCGTAAATTGTGTTCGTTCCTTCAATTTTGCGCGAAACTTTTCCTATGCCGGGATGCTCTCTTTCTGCGGTTTCAAGTAGCCCGCCTGGTGATGAAAAAACAACAGCGCGCTCTGCAGGCGGATTATCATAGTCGGTTTTTGGATAGTTATCCAGATTTATTCCGGTATTATCAATATGCTCTATTAATGAGTTGCAGGTCACGTTAAATATTTCTCCGGAAAATCCGAGTTCATCAAATTCGCGTCTTTTGGCAAGACAAGGGCTTATTACAAGTATTTTATGCTGTGAATATTCAGGATAAAATTCACGGATCATTTTTACGGTATGCATCATCGGGCTGTCTGCCGGTGCAAGATGTTCAAGAAGTTCGGGATGATAAATTTCTATGTAGCTGACAATCGCCGGACAGGGCTGGGATATAACCAGACGGGGTTTGTCATTTTTTACATGCTCAAGATAAGTTTTGACTGTGAGTTCCGCTCCGAAGCTGACGTCGAAAACCGCAGATATTCCGGATGATTTTAGATATCCGTTTAGATTGAGATACCTGCCTGGAAAAGCGGCGGCTGAAGCCGGAGCAGCGATAGCTATCATTTTATCTTTTCTGCTTAATGATTTTTGGAACAACTGAAAATCATCGATTCCAGAGCGCGCATCATGCGTACAGTAGTCAAGACAGCTGCCGCATCCTATGCACAGATTGTGATTTACTTTTACATATTCGCCGCTTCCGTCGTTGCACATTTTGACAGGACATGCGGTGATGCAGGCGTGGCAGTTGACGCATTTATCTTTATCGACATTTATTACCGGAATTAATTCAGCCATCATAACCCCTCTTTGGAAACGCCGTATGCGTGCTGGTCTGTAAGTGAAAACTGGCGGCGTTACAGCCAAAAAATGATATTGATTATGATAGCAGAATTCTTTTTATATAGCAAGAAAAGAATCGTTTATGTTTAAATGGTGAAATTGAAATAATCGTATGCGGTGTTTTTTGTGAAACCGCATTTGCTGTAAAGATTTTTTGCCGCGTCATTCTCCATTTGCGTGCATAATGTAATTCGCGCAGCTGAGTTTTCCTTTGCAAACCCGATTGATTTATTTATAAGAGCTTCGGCAATTCCTTTTCTGCGGAATGAAACGTTAACAAAGAGATCATTGAGGTAATAAGTGCGTTTCATCGCGACTGATGAGAATGACGGATAAAGCTGAACGAATCCGCACATTATGTTTTCTTCAAAAGCGGTGAAAATTGCCGAGTCATTTTTTGTAAGTCTTTCACTGATGAAACCGCATGCGGATTCCATGTCGGAATTCTGACCATAGAATATACGGTAGTCGTTGAAGAGTACTGAAAGCTCATCACAATGACCCGCGTTGCATTTAATTATCTGCAGCATTAATAATCCTCTTTTACTTGACTTAATCTATGGCTGACTGATATTAAATCAATTCATCCCGTTAGCGGATATGAGTCAATCTTTTTAGGCGCGTAATATAATGAATTCCAGACAGTTTTTTAAATCATTCGGAAAAGAAGCGGCCGTAAAAATATATCTTTTTATAGGCGAGGAAGAAGGAGAGAAAGAGCGTGCGCTTTCAATGATTTTATCTTCTTTTCCGAAAGGACAAAAGGTTGGGCGGTTTCACGCTGAAAGCGGAGAGATTGTTGCGGCTGCTGAAGTTCTTCTTCAGCAGGATATGTTTTCTGAAGCGAAGGTTTCGGTAATTTACGGCGCTGAAAAACTTATTAAAAAAACTGATATAACTTTGATAAATGAAATACTCGACTCAGATTCTTCGGGAACAATAATTCTCATGTCTTCTTCCAGCACTGTTCCTGCTTATATGAAAAAACGTAAAGATTTTGTTGAGGTAATGTTCTGGAGAATGTTTGAAAGCGATCTTCATGCTTACGGCGCAGAACGTTTCCGTGAAGCAGGAAGATTTGCGTCGAAGGATGTTCTTGCCGCGATAACGAGTCTCACCGGGCGCGATTTTGCGAAGTTTGATGCTGCTGTGGATAAAATTTTAGCTTATAATGATTCAAAAAATATAGCCGTTGAAACTGTTGTTGCAGTTGTGGCGGATGAAAAAGAAGTGAAAATATTTGATTTTATAAATTCGCTTTTTCTCGGGAAAAAAGATGCACTTTATCTGCTGAGCAAGGTTCTCGGAAGCGGAATGCACGAGCTTCAGATTTTTGCTTTTATTTGGAAAGAAGCGGAACGTATTGAGAAATACGTGTCATTGAAAAAAAGCGGAATGAGTGATTCGGATATTGCCGATTCTATCGGCGTGTCGGCATCCGGAAAGGATGAATTTCTGATGAGAGCCAGGCGTTTTGACGAGGCAAAAATAAAAAAAGTTTTTATCTCGCTCGGCAATGCTGACTCCGCCGTGAAAGGCTGGCAGATCGTTTCCGATCATGAGACAATTGTTCTTAATCCGCTTGTTGAAATAGTCGAAGCCGCTTTATTCTGAAATTTCTATTTTCTTTAGTGCGTTTACTAGATTTTCAGGAAGGGCAATCAGTTTTTTTGTTTTGATATCTATTGCAACCATTTCAATTTCGCAGAACACCGCATTCTTCCCGTCTTTCTTTATGATGTAATCCCATACGAAACTCATTTTTGATATTTTTTTTGCGCGGACGGATACTTCGGCTTTATCGAACATCACGAGCTGATTACGGTATTTGATCGACACATCTCTGAGAACCAGCCCGAATGGTGATTCTCCGGTGACGCGGATTGAATTTTCCCTTAGGAATGCCGCACGGGCGCGCTCGCAGAAATAAAGCGCTTTGGGATGGTGAATGATTCCGTAGCAGTCTACGTCTTCAAATTCTACTGTGATACTGTGAATGAATTCAGCCAATGATTTCTCCAATAACTTCGATGAGTTTTTTTATTTCCTGCATTGAGCCTACTGAGATACGCACGTACTGATTCTGAATGTCGCCCTTAAAGTAACGTATCAGTATCATTCTTTCTTTAAGTTCGAGATATAGTTTTTCGGACGGAAAAGAAGCGTGTTTGGTGAAAACGAAATTTCCTTTTGAAGGAACAATTTCAAAACCAAGTGCTTCGAGCCGTTCTTCGAGATACTCCTTGTTGTTGCGGAGCATCTGCATGTTATACTTGAATCCCTTCTGGTCTTTGAGGGCCGCGAGTGCGCCGGCAAGAGCAAGTCTATCGATATTATATGAATCTTTAAGTTTCAAAAATCCCTGTATTATATCCGGGTTTGCGATTGCCAGACCGACACGAAGCCCTGCTAGAGAATATGACTTGGAGAAAGAACGTGTGACTATAAGGTTATCGTATTTGAGAACCATATCGACAGCGCTTCCTCCGTAAAAATCAACATAAGCTTCATCGATGACAAGAAGCCCCTTGAATTTCTGAAGAAAATCCCCGATCTGTTTCACGGTAAGGGATGTTCCTGTGGGATTGTTCGGAGAAGTAAGAATTATGAGATCATATTTTTTCTTTAGAAACAAATCAAGGTCGTAATCGAAGTTATCTGTGAGTGGTACTTTTTCATAATTGATGCCGTTGGCTTCAGCCATTGTGTAATATAGAGAATATGAAGGATAAGCGAAAGCCGCGAGACCCGTTTTTTCGATAAAACCTCTGAATAACAGCGTAAAGATTTCATCAGATCCGTTTGAAACAAAAATATTATTTTCTGAAAATGATCCGCCGAGCAGTGATGCCATTTCTTTTCTGAGAGGATCGGCATTCGGGTTCGGATATTTACGCAGAGATCCGTCGCAGGCGTTTTTTATGGCTTCAAGTACCGGAGGCGTCGGAGGGAAAGGCGATTCGTTGGTATTGAGTTTGATGAACTGCTCGATGTTGTCGGGCTGTTCTCCGGGAAGGTATTCCGTCATAGCTTGAAGCGTCGAATTCCAGTATTTCATATTGCTCACCTTTAATCATGCCGATTTTCATTTTTGCTCCGTGTTTGTCAAATAAGTTATGATTATATAAACAGCTTGAAATATTCGTAACATTACCGTAGTGTTGATTTCTAATACAGTATTGGAGAATTTATGAAAAAATATTTAATATTTCCGGCGCTTTTAATCGCGCTTAATATTTTGGCGGCTGATGATGAGACTGCGAGCAAAATTATTTCCGTGAAGTCATATCAGAATCAGTCGCTCATAGTAAGAGAAACCGAGGTTGAACTGAAGAAGGGAGAGAATACCGTCGTTCTTACATCTCTTCCGAAAGGTCTTTTTGACTGGTCGGTTAAATCTTCCCTGCCGAAAAATTTTGAAGGCAAAATTGTAACAGTATCAGTCGAACAGAAGATGCTTGTAGAAAGATTCCAGAAAAAAGTTCAGGATATTGAAGACAAGCTTAAGGAACTCGCAAAACAGGATCAGCAGTATGTTGATGATCTGGCATCTCTAAAAACTCAGGAGGATTTCGTCGGTTCGGTTTTGAATTTTACGAACATTAATGCCTCCAAGGAGCTTCAGACGCGCATTCCTCAGGTTAAAGTATGGGATGATACCCTGACATATTGCGTATCAAAGAAAAAAGAAATAGCCGCACGCAGACGTCAGATTGAATCAGCGCGCGAGGAATTGGGCAAGGAAATTCAGAAATGGGAGTTTGAACTGATTCAGATCGCGGGAGACAGTTATTATTCAAATTACCAGCTTCTCAATAATGCCCGCAATAAAAATGTGCAGAACATGATGGTTCAGCAGTACGCTGATTCGAATGTGTATTATTCAAGAACAAAATCGATTTTAAAAAATCCTACTCAGGGAACCGATATAGAAAAAAGAATAGTGCTGACTGTTTTTTCTGCCCGAGCAGCAAAAGCCAAGATAGAATTCAGCTACATGATTCCGAATACAAGCTGGAATATGATTTATGACATCCGAGGAAGCCGTGATAACGGCAAGGTCGATCTGACTGTTTACGGCAATGTGTATCAGAAAACCGGCGAAGACTGGAAAGACGTTAAACTCTTTCTTTCAACAGGTGCTCCGTCGAATAATATCGTTTCACCTTATTTTAATCCATGGTATCTTGATATTATAGAAGAAAGAAATTATGATAAAGAGGATGAGTATGTAAGCGCTAAATCTGCAAAGAAAGCAGAACGTCCGATGGCGCTAGCCAAACAGGATTATGCAGATTCGGTCCAAGAAGAGAAAGTTCCGGAAACCGCTATCCGTGAAACCGGCGCATTCATGGAAATAGAACTTCCGCTGACTCAGAGCATATTGTCATCAGATAAACATCAGAAAAAGCTGATTAAAGATTATTCTTTTTCTGCAGGAAAGTCGCTCGGATTGAATTTTGAGCTTTATCTTTGGCAGAGCCGTGAAGCTTTTATAACAGCAGAGATAACTAATTCGACTGAGATACCTTGGCTTCCTGGAGAAGCTCAGATATTTCTTGAAAATGAATATATGGGGAAGATGAATCTTCCGTATATCCCTTCCGGCAAAAAAGAAACCGTAGTTCTCGGAGCCGAACCGCGGATAGCTGCAGAAAAAACTTTGGTTAAAAAATTTGAGGATACTAAAGGAGTTTTCGGCGGAAAAAGACGAATAGTATATTCGTATAAAATAACTGTTGAAAACAACATGAAATCGCAGAATAAAATTATTCTCCGCGACAGAATTCCTGTTTCGCTGAATCAGAAGATATCAGTTGAAATTAAAAATGCTTCGCTCGAACCTTCCGCGAAAGAACCGGTTGACGAAACTGTTTATTCTCAGGGGCAGAGAAAATATATTCTGGATTTAAAGCCGGGCGAAAAGAAAACCATTACCTATGAAGTTGTTGTTTCGTTTGATAAAGAACAAAATGTAAGCGGACTTGAATAATTCAGGAAATCCATTTATGATCCGTTTTAACGGCTTTTCTTAGCATGGAAATATAATCAGCGCGGGGAATAAATTCCCCGCCCATGCTTTCCATATGATCCGTGTGAACCTGTGAATCAATGAAAAGAAAATCTTCGTTTTCAAGCTTGCGGGTCAGGCTAATCAGCGCGAATTTAGAAGAGTTGCTTTCTCTTGAAAACATCGATTCGCCGAAAAAAGCTTTGCCGATTGAAACGCCGTAAAGTCCCCCTGCGAGTTTGCCGTCCTTCCACGATTCAACTGAATGCGCGAAACCCAGCCTGTGAAGGTTTACGTAGGCATCAATCATGTCCTCGGTTATCCATGTTCCTTCGATCCTCGAATCCGCACATGCTGAAATAACTTCTTCAAATGCCGTATCATATCTGACTTCAAATACTTTACGGTTAATGATCTGCCGCATAGTTTTCGATACCTTGATTTTATTCGGGAAAAGAACAAACCGGGGATCAGGTGAATGCCACAGTATCGGATCGTTTTCATCGAACCACGGAAAAATTCCCGAAGAATATGCCTCTATAAGACGTTCGGCGGAAAGATCCCCCGCGAACGCGAGGAGACCGTGCTTCGGCGCCTTGAGAGGATCTGGAAAAACCGGATCGATATCAAGATTTCTTATCATTTGATTCTGTAAAAATAAAGTTTTCGTTTTTAAAATTAACAGTCAGTTTTCCGCCTTTTGAAAGCTTTCCGAAAACTGTAAGCTCCGCGGCAGTCTTAATGATTTCATTTCTTATTATACGTGATATTTCTCGCGCGCCCATTTCTTCAGAGTAACCGCGCGCGCATATTTCTTCGACGCACTGCTCTGTAAATTCTACTGTTATTTTTTTCTTTTTAAGACGTGCGGCAAATTGATCAAGATTTTTCTTTACGATGCGCAATGCCATTTCTTTGTCCAGAGCGTTGAACCTGATGACAGAGTCAATACGGTTTCTAAATTCCGGAGAAAATATTTTTTTGAGAGCATCCTCAACAGCTCCGGTGTTGCTTTTTCCTGAAAATCCGATTGTATTTTTTTCAAGATCCCGCGCACCGGCATTTGAAGTCATGATAATAATTGTATTTCTGAAATCGGCCTTGCGTCCGCTGTTGTCTGTGAGCGACGCGTAGTCGAGAATTTGAAGAAGCGTATTGAAAATATCTTCATGAGCTTTTTCGATTTCATCAAGAAGAAGAACAGCATGAGGGGTGCGGCGTACTGCTTCAGTAAGAAGACCGCCTTCTTCATAGCCGACGTAACCCGGCGGAGAACCGATAAGCCTTGCGACAGAATGCTTTTCCTGATATTCGCTCATGTCAAACCTGTGAAGAGTGAGAGAAAGATAATCCGCAAGCTGTTTGGCAAGTTCAGTCTTTCCGACGCCGGTAGGACCCACAAAGAGCATTGACGCGACGGGTTTCTTTTCTTCAGAGAATCCCGCGCGAGAACAGATTACTGCGCTTGATATTTCTTCTATCGCTTTATCTTGGCCGAAAATTATTCCTGATAGATGTGATTTTAAATTTTTGAGTTTATCTGATTCATTAGTTTTAATCGCTTCTTCCGAAACATTATATGAACGGCTCATAGTTTTTACGATGTCTGAAGGATTGATGACAGCACGGTCTGCAGTTTTATTCTTAATAGCGGCTGAAGCGCCGGCTTCGTCGATGACATCAATTGCCTTATCCGGAAGTTTCCGTTCGGTTATATATTTCTCGGAAAGTTCAACCGCAGTGCGGAGTGCCCGGTCAGTGTATGTGACATTATGGTGTTCTTCGTAGCCTTTTTTTATGCCCTGAAGTATTTTATATGCATCTTCAGTGCTGACTTCGTCAATGTCAATTTTGGTAAATCTGCGCAGAAGAGCTCTGTCTTTTTCAATGGTTTTTCTGAATTCTTCGAATGTTGTTGATCCGATAACACGGATTTTCCCGCCGGCGAGTGCGGGTTTTATTATGTTGGAAATGTCGAGATGTCCGCCTGAAACAGAACCTGCTCCGACAATGGTATGAATTTCATCGATGAAAAGAATTGCGTTTTTTTCTGCTTCAATTTCGGCTAATAGTTTCTTAAGACGGTCTTCGAAATCGCCTCTGAATTTAGTTCCGGCAAGAAGTGCGCCAACATCGAGTGAAAATATCTTTGCCGACTGAAGAATTTTCGGAACATCGGAAGAAGATATTCTGAGGGCAAGTCCTCCGGCGATGGCAGTCTTTCCGACGCCGCTTTCACCGACGAAAATGGGATTGTTCTTAAAACGCCGGCATAGAACATGAATCGTTTTGTCGAGAATGTCTTCTCTTCCTATCAGCGGATCGATTTCTCCGCGCGCGGCTTTGGCTGTTATTTCTTCGGTGTATTTTGAAAGAACGGATTTCGATGGCGGTGCTTCTTTGGGCTTTTCTGATGTGATTTCCGTTTCGTCTTCTTCTGGAAAATCATTTTCAGTAACTGCGTTTAATATATCGACTTTTTCAACGCCCTGTTTTTTGAATAGGTACGCGGAATATGATTCATTCTCATCAAAGATCGATGCTAAAATATCTCCGAGATCAATTTCTTTTTTTTGAGAAGAAATTACATGAGAATAGGCTCTTTCGAAAATATTCTGAAGTGAAAAAGTCTGAACCGGATTGGATGAGTTTTCACCCGTTTCAAATTTTTCTTTGAGAAATTTGTTGAGTTCTGTTCTCATAGCTTCGGTATTGCACCCGGCGGATTCCAAAAGAATGTTTGCCGAATCGAAATGAAGCGCTGCATAAAGCACATGCTCAGGTGAAATATATTCATGCTTGCGGTGTTCCGCTTCTTTAAATGCTGATTGAAGAATAAGGCTCAGTTCGGTATTGATGTTCATGCTTCCTCTATTCTGCAGCGTAAAGGAAAACCGCTTTGCCTAGCGGCATTTTTTACCTGCATTACTTTTGTCTGAGCTATATCGTATGTATAAGTTCCGCATTCACCGAAACCTCCGCGGTGAATATCCAGCATAATGGCGGTTGCTTCCTCTGCAGATTTGCGGAACACGCTCATCAAAATCTCAACGACAAATTCCATAGAAGTGAAATTATCATTCAGCATAATGACCTTGTACATGGAGGGTTCTTTTATTTCTGTTTCATCTAGAAATCCTGATGAACTTTCAGAAGAATACTGGCTATCACTCATTATTCCGTCCGGTTAAAATTATAATCTGATTAATAATAACAATTTTGACCGTATATTGTCAACTATATTGGAGGGAAACAAACATCTTTGAATCTTTCTTCTTGACAGCATTTGTTTTAAGCGGAATGGGAATTGCATGATGTTATTAAAAATGGAAAGAGTATTATTTGCTGCAATAATTATTTTAAACACAAATTGTGCGCAAGATCCTGAATATTTTCCACAGGATAACTGGAGAAGCACAAAACCGGAAGCTCAGGGTCTCGATTCGAAAAAAATATCCGGGATGATCAGCGTTTTGCGGGATAATGATAAGGTTCATTCTGTTGTTATAATACGGAACGGATTTATTGTTACCGAAAAATATTTTGACGGATATGATCGTGATAAAAAAGAGAATTTAGTTTCGGTTACGGACAGTGTCGTTTCTCTTTTAACCGGCATTGCTATTGAAAAGGGGAAATTCGATAATACAAATCATAAAATAAGTTCATTTTTTGATTTTAAAAAATATGCCAATTTCAGTTTGAAAAAAAATGAACTTACCGTTGAAAAATTATTAACTATGAGTTCCGGAATCGATTGGAGATGGAGGCTTGATCCCGCGAATACCTCACACATGATTCTTTCCGGTGATTCTATGAAATATGTCCTTGATTTTCCGGTTGAAGAAAATCTTCCGGAACGTTATAATTACTGTTCTGCGAATTATCAGATTCTTTCAGGATTGCTTTCGAAAACATGCGGAGAAAACCTGTCATCATTTTCTGAAAAGAATCTTTTTTCTTTGATCGGAGTTAAGGATTATGAGTGGCTTGCTGATTCGAAAGGCGTCAACTGGGCGAGTTTCGGTCTTTGCATGCGGCCGGTTGATTTTGCAAAATTCGGTTATCTTATTTTAAAAAAGGGGAAATGGAAAGACCATCAGATAGTATCTTCCGGATGGATTGAAGAATCTTTGAAACCTCGCGTAAAATGTAATTTTTTTCCTGATGATACTGCCTCGTACGGCTACGGCTGGTGGAATGAGCCTTTCGGATATTCTGCGAAAGGCTGGGGCGGAAATTATCTTTTTGTATTACCTGATTATGACATGGTGATTGTGATTACAGGTGAAACAAGGTATTTTGTTTTTGATCAGTTTTCAAGTCAGCCTGTTTCATTCTGGGGAGAGCTCCGTGACGGCCCGACTAAAAGTTATGTTTCGGAAGTTATTTCTACGATGCTTCTATCGGGAATATGTAAAAAGTGATTATTTGTTCCGGAATAGATTTCCCGTCAGAATTTTCAAGACTGCGAAACAGCGGATGCCGTTTTATCTTTATTGTAGATTATGAAGTGAATAATATAATTCTCTGTCCGGCAAAAGAATGTGCCTTGAACGGAATTTTTTACAGCATAGGCGGCGAAACAAATGCTTCTTTGAATTTGGAAATAAAGGCGAAAATAAAGAATGTATTTCCGCCGACTTACACGGAATATAATTACGCCTTCGAAAAAATTATGAAGAATATAGTCTCAGGAAATTCGTATCTTACAAATCTGACATTTCGATCAGAAATTGAAACTCACAACTCTTTGGATGATATTTTTATAACATCATCCGCTCCTTATAAGCTTTTAATTCAAGATAAGTTTACAGTTTTTTCGCCTGAAATATTTATTAAAGTTATAGGAAAAGAGATAAAGACATTTCCGATGAAGGGAACTGTTTCTTCTGATCATATTGATTTTCTTGATCTTCTTCTGAATGATGAAAAAGAAAAGGCTGAACATTTAACTGTAGTGGATTTGCTGCGAAATGACATGGGAATGATCTGTGAATCAGTCAGTGTTGAAAGATACCGTTATGCGGAAAAAATATTTTTTAACGAAGGCGGTATTTATCAAACCAGCTCGGAAATTAAAGGAATTCTTAATGATGAATTTTTTAATGATTACGGAAAATTGTTACAGAAACTGCTTCCGGCAGGTTCTGTAACAGGCGCCCCTAAAAAAGAAACGATTGCTATACTCAAAGACGTGGAAAATTATGACCGCGGTTTTTATACCGGCGTATTCGGTATATGTGAAGGGGATTATCTTGACAGCTGCGTCATGATCCGCTTTATAGAAAAAGAAAAGAATAAACTATATTTTAAAAGCGGCGGCGGGATTACCGTATACAGTAATCCCGAAAAAGAATATGAAGAACTTATCAGAAAAATATCCATTCCGGTTCATAGAGACTGTCAGAATTGAAAACGGAACTTTGTCTAACTGTGATTTGCATGATGAAAGGATAATGCAAACATTCCTGAAGTTTTATCCGCATAGGACTCCTTTTAATCTTAAGGATATAAAACCGGATTATTACCATGGATTTGGTAGATATAAACTGAGAATTCTTTATTCGGAAAATGATATTGAGCACTCAGTTTTAGAATATAAACCAAAAAAAATCCGTTCTGCGGCAGTGGTTGAATGTAATGATGCAGAATACTCTTTTAAGCATGAAGATCGTTCGCTATTTTCTTCCATTATAAATAATAATTATGATGAGATTATTATTTTGAAAAACGGTTTTGTTACTGATTCAACTTTTTCCAATCTTGCTTTTTATGATTCCGGAAAATGGTTTACGCCGGAGACATTTCTTCTTAACGGCACTATGCGGCAGAGACTGCTGGCTGATAATGCTATTCTTGAAAAGAGAATAGCGGCAGAAGATATAAAAAGATATGAGAAAATATCCTTTATAAATTCAATGCTTGATTTGGAAGAATGTTGTCTTATTACGGATGAAATAGTGTTAAATTATTAGATAGTCTATTCGAGCTTAATTGTTGTCCGTGTGTGTAAAGTTCGTGTCTTTTTGATAAATTCAGATTGAAT
>Ga0255346_1003868_pt1 | contig 17123 bp, 12 predicted proteins | sample wastewater_treat_FD_194410 | JGI IMG/M metagenome (GOLD analysis project Ga0255346, IMG submission 194410) | Wastewater microbial communities from Lulu Island WWTP, Vancouver, Canada - plant22 | ecosystem: Engineered > WWTP > Wastewater > Unclassified | place: Canada: Vancouver, British Columbia... | reverse complement strand
ATCATTTTTATTATTTTGCTTATTCATTTATGTTTTAAAAATATTTTTAAAATTATACTGTAAAAGGAAGGAAAATATGCCATACGTATATATCCACTTAATAGAAGGCAGGACTGAAGAGCAGAAAAGAGAAATGGCTTCAAAAATTACTGATGTTATTTCTGATGTAGCGAAGGTAGAAAAAGAACTTGTTCATATTCTCTTTGTTGACCTTCCAAAAACTAATATATCAAAAGGAGGAATCCTAGTATCTGATAAAGAGCATCAAAAATAAAAAATTATATTAAATTCTAATTTATATTCTTTACTACAAGGGTGGAGGAAGATAATTAATGATAATACCAAGTAAAAAATTAAAATGTGGTTTTGAACTCCCAGTTTTTGGTTTTGGGACATGGCAAATGGGTGGAAGAGAAACTAGAGACCCAAATAATGATGACAAAGCAGATATTTTTGCAATTAAAAGTGCAATTGAAATAGGTATAACTCATATAGATACCGCGGCTTGGTACGCAGAGGGTCATACTGAGAAACTCGTAGGTGAAGCAATAAAAGGTTTTGACAGGTCAAAACTTATAATAACAACTAAAGTTGCCCCAATGAATTTACACTATAATGATGTTATAAATTCGGCAAAAGAAAGTTTAAAAAGACTTGGGACAGATTATATAGATGTTTATGTCATTCATAACCCGAATCCCTATATAAGTATAAAAGAGACCATGGAAGCTTTTGATTATCTAGTTGAAAAACAGTATATTAACTATATAGGCCTTAGTAATTTTAATATTTCTCAATTTAAAGAAGCTCAGCGATATAGTTCAAATAAAATAGTTTGCAATCATCTACACTATAATTTAAAACATAGAGGACCTCTACTTGATGGAACTATAAAATATTGTCAGGATAATGACGTAATGATTGTCGCATGGCGACCCGTACAGAAAGGGGTTTTTATCAAAGAAAAAATAGATATTTTAGAAAATTTATGTAGAAAATATGGAAAAACTGTAAACCAGATTGCGATTAATTGGCTGATTTGCCAGGAAAATGTTGTAACTATATCGAAAACTAGAAATATTGATCATTTAAAAGAAAATCTAGGAGCTATTGGGTGGAGTTTAGAAAAAGAGGATGTTAAACTTTTGATGGATAATTTTCCAGGAATTGTTGAAACTGTTGAAAATATAACCCTAGCAAAGTTAATAGAACCCGAGTAAATCTTTATCGTAATTATAATTTCTAAAAAATTACAAAATAGCTAAAACTGATTTTTGATTAAAAATATACTGCTTAAATATACTATAATTCATAAATAATTTAACTACTCTTGCAATAAAAATTTAAAAAATAAAAATAATTTTATTTTTTAAATTTATGTATTTACATAATTGTATATTTAAGTTAGAATTTTTAATAGTAAAAGTATTCATAAAATTATAGAATTAAAATAGTAAAATTATTTTTTAAATTTTTTCTTTTTATAAATTTATTTATTCCTTGGTTATTATTTATTAAAACTATGGATTTAAAAGAATTAATTCTAATAGATAAAAAAAACGGAGTTCCAGATAAAATTATTGGAGATAAGTATGGAGTGAACCTTAAATATATAGAAAAAATTATTACTGAAAATACAGGTGTTAATATTTCCAACATCTCAAATAATAATAAAAAAACAAATAAATTATCTCCAAAAGATTTTAGAATAGAAAAAAATACAGTTTGGAGTTTTAAATCCAGAGGTAATTGGGCAACTCATAATGGTAATTTTCGAGGAAATTGGTCACCGTATATACCAAGAAATGTTATTCTTAAATATTCAAAAGAGGACGATTTGGTACTAGATTATTTTTGTGGTGGCGGAACTACTGGAATAGAGTGTAAATTATTAAATAGAAATTTTATAGGCGTAGATATTAACCCCTACGCAATCGAACTAGCCAAACAGAATACCGATTTTGACGGTGTATTTAAAAATCTTTTTCCTATAGAAATAAAATTCCTCACTGGAGATGCAAGAAATTTATCTTTTATTAAAAATAATTCAGTTGACTTAATTTGCTCCCATCCTCCTTATGCAGATATTATAAATTATACCACCAACACCGAAGGTGACCTTTCGCATTTGAAATATGATACATTTTTAGAAGAGATAAAAAAGGTAGCAGATGAAAGTTTTAGAGTTTTAAAAAATAAAAAATATTGTGCCATTTTGATTGGTGATATGCGCAAAAATAAAATGATCGTCCCTCTTGGATTTTCTGTTATTAACAAATATTTAGATGCTGGATTTTCATTAAAAGAATTAGTTATAAAAAGGCAACATAATTGCAAAACAACAGGTTTCTGGTACACAAAAAGTATAAAATACAATTTTTTTCTGCTTGCACACGAATATTTAGCAATTTTCCAAAAAAATACTGACTCAAACAGTTATATAAATGATAACTATGCGACTTGCACATACACAAATTCCATCAAACACGAAAAGATTAAACCTGATAGCAATATATTATCTAAATTAAAAAAAGATTTAAATTTAGAAACTACTACCGTTTGGATCTTTAACCATAATTCCTGGTTTGAAAACACCTTATTAAATCTTTTAAATAGATATTCTCCAGAAAATTACTATATTTCTTATAACAACAATATAAATTCCTCAGACATGTTGGATTTAATAATAGTGCCATCCCTAGATTTAGCTTCTAACAATATTGATGATAATATTAAATATTTAAAGAAAAATGGAATACTTGGAATCATTTGTGAAGATTTAAGATTAGACAATGGTTTAATTTATCCACAGGCTCTTTTTTTAGAAAAAAAATTTAAAGAAAATAAAGAAATCAAATTGAAAGAAATAATAATAATTTCACTCGAAAACAACCACGACTTTATAAACAGCAGCAATAACCTAAATATAACGCATAAATATCTTTTAGTTTACCAAAAAAACTAAAATGAAATACTTAAATCTATATAAAAAAATAGGTTTAGAAAATAATGTAGATACTATTTTTAATTATTTTATAAAGACGTTAAACCCTTCCATTTTTACCTGGGATTACTTTGTAGATTGGGAAAAAATTAAAAAAAATGTTAGGGGTATTGAGAAAGAGTTAAATTTATTAAACTATTTAATTGGAAAAGATAATATTGAATTTGAGTTTTTAAAATTAGTAAATGAATATCACAATTTGAAAAAAGTTTTGCCAATACTTGTCGCAGTAAGAGCTAAAAAGACAAAAGACATAAATATAATTATTAATTTTGAAAATTTAGCTTATAAAAGTGTATCTTCCATTTTTTTAAACAATACAACTGAAACCGATAATGATCAATTACTTAGATTTTTTAAAGAATCAGGCTTAGAAGAAATATTCAAAGATAAAACCATAAAAAATCTAGTTGATTACACCTTTGGCGTGGAGGCTGGACTTGATACAAATGCAAGAAAAAATAGAACCGGTAACTTAATGGAAAATATCCTAGATAGGTACCTCAAAACATTTACTGAGAAAAATCAACTGGAATTGATTTCACAAGCAACTAAAACAAAAATACAGAATGCTTGGAATTTTAAATTAAAAGTTGATAAATATGATAGGGTATTTGACTTTTCTATATACAACAAGAAAAAAAATAGAATTTATTTAATTGAGGCTAATTATTATAGTGGTACTGGCTCAAAACTCAAATCTACTGCTGGAGAATATAGGAATTTGCATGATTTTTTAAAAAATCAGAATATAAATTTTATTTGGATTACAGATGGATTGGGTTGGGAAAAAACAAAAAACCCACTTTTTGAAACTTTTAGTAACAACGATTATATCTTCAACCTGGAACTAGTAAATAAAGGTGCCTTAGAAGAAATAATTATTTGAACTCTATTTATTTTTCCCCAATCTTTTCAGATTGCTAACAAAGACTATTGTGTTTTTGAGATTCGTAGAACTCAAAATTGGCTCCTCGAGTAGGACTCGAACCTACAACCCTTCGGTTAACAGCCGAATGCTCTACCATTGAGCTATCGAGGAACAGCAATCACTTTTTAAAATATTAAGATCTCCTTAGACCTTAATATTTTTAATATTCTTAATATTAAGTTTTAATGACTCACTGCGACTTAATATTATAAATTAAACTTACAAGTTATTTCAAGCAAAATCAAAATAACAGAAACAATCAGAAAATACAAGCAATCACCTATAGATTATAATAAGATAATATAATTATAGGTGATTGCACTTCAGTCTTTCTTTAGTCTCTTATAATTGTAAACAACTAACTCTCAAGAATAAATTATTATCTCTTAAGAATCGATCATTTTACTCTTTAGAAAAAAAATATTGCTATTATTACCCTTCAAGAAAATCTTTTAAGACCGTGCTTCTATTAGGGTGTCTTAGTTTTGAAAGAGTTTTGCTTTCAATTTGTCTTATTCTTTCCCTTGTTACACCAAATTCTCTTCCAACTTCTTCAAGTGTCCTTGGATGCCCATCACTTAATCCAAATCTTAATTGGATAACCTTTCTTTCTCTTTCATTTAAAGTATTTAATACTTCCTGAAGTTGCTCCTGAAGCATAGTAAATGAAGCCGCATCAGAAGGAGCTTCAACTTCTTGATCTTCAATAAAATCTCCAAGATGGCTATCCTCTTCTTCTCCAATTGGAGTTTCTAGAGATACAGGTTCCTGGCTTATTTTCATTATTTCTCGCACTCTATCAGGTGTAACATCCATCTGTTCAGCAATTTCTTCTGGGCTAGGCTCTCTACCAAGTTTCTGAAGGAGTTGCCTTTGAACCCTGATTAATTTATTTATAGTTTCAACCATATGAACAGGAATTCTAATTGTCCTTGCTTGGTCTGCAATAGCTCTTGTTATTGCTTGCCTTATCCACCATGTTGCATAAGTAGAAAATTTAAAACCTTTTTTATAATCAAACTTTTCAACAGCTCTTATAAGTCCAAGATTCCCTTCTTGAATTAAATCAAGAAAAAGTAGTCCCCTGCCAACATACTTTTTTGCAATGCTAACTACAAGTCTTAAGTTAGCCTCAACAAGCCTTTTTTTTGCATCCATATCTCCAACTTCAATTTTTTTTGCAAGCTGAACCTCCTCAGCAGCGGTAAGCAATCTAACCTTCCCAATTTCCTTCAAATACATTCTAACAGGATCATTGGTGGGAGATTTCATAGCTAAATCAAATTTGCCTGCTTTTGATACTTTTGATGTATCCCCATCTTTTTTCCTCTGCACAATATTATCAATTTCTTCATCTTCCTCAGATATAATTTCAATACCCAAGTTCTGCATAACATCATAAATGTTATCAACCTGTTCAGTAGTAAGATCTATACCTGATAAAGTTTCTGAAATTTCTTCTTTTGTAAGAACTCCTTCTTCTTTGCCCTTACTTATCAACTCTTTAACTTCTTCAAGTTTAAATTCAGAACCTCGTTTCATTCATACTCACCTCAAAATTAAAAAACTTAAAATCAAAAATACGTATAATCAAAAGCTTAATTTTACAACAATAATTTTTTATTTTCAAGTTCTATTAATAATTCAAAATTTTTAGAATATTTCTTCTCTAATTCATCAATATAATCATCATTCTTTTTTGCAGCCAAACTAGCTGCTTTTATTTCTCTCATTTCTTTTTCAATAGCTGTTATTTCATTTTTTAGTTTCTCAATTTTTTCATTTAAAAAAAATACTTTCATATTGCTTGCAATTTCCAAACAAGTTTTTTCTTTATTCGAATATTCTGGTGATGAAAAATATATAAAGTTATATAAATTACTTACTTTCTCATCTTTAATAAAACTAGAAGAAATTACTACTGGAAAGTCTAACTGCCTATTTTCTGAAACTGCCTTACTAAATATTTGCTTGATTAATTTAAAAAGATTTCTTGTTTCATCAAACTTAAATAATTCTTCATCTAACTCGATTAATATTCTTCTCTCATAATCAAATCCATGGATAATTAATTTTAAAGCTTCGACCTCAACTTTTAGTTGAGGACTTAGGTTGCTATTATTAAAAATATCCTGCTTATCTCTTTGTTTTTCGCTTCCTTCCTTTTGGCTCCAAGATATAATTTTATTCCTCTTATTATTTAACTTCTTTTTTAACATCTCTTCTAATAAAACGCTTTCTTTTAAATTTAGTTTCAAAGCAATTTTTTTAATACATTCTTCTTGAACTAATCTTGAAGACAGAGAACTTATAAACCTTAAAAGTTCATCTACTGCTCTTAACTTTTCGGAAAACTCTTTTAAATTATATTTCAACAAAGTCATATCTATAATAAAATCTATTATATTAGCTGAACTCTTTACTTTTTCAAGAAAAGCATTTTGTCCCTTTTCTAATACATAATCAGCGGGGTCATAATCATGCTCCAGTAAACAAACTTTAATGCCTACATTATTTTCATTATATAAATCAAGATTTTCATTATATTCTTTAAGTTTTTCTATACTTTTAATAGAAGCACTTACACCTGCACTATCACTATCAAATATAAGAATAATATTTTTTGTAAATCTACTGATTAGTTTAACTTGTTCTATAGTAAGAGCTGTGCCCAGACTCGCTACTACATTTCTTATACCTTTTTCATATAAAGTAATTACATCCATATAACCTTCAACAACTAAAACATTATCATTTTCAATAATATTATTTTTTGCTTCATAAATTCCATATACGCTTTTCCCTTTTGAATATAATTTTGTTTCAGGTGAATTAATATATTTTGCTTGGGCTTTTGTCTGCACGCTAACCTCCCCAGGGACTACCCTGCCACCAAAACCTATAGTCCTGCCAAGAAGGTCTTTTATTGGAAAAATTATCCTTCCTCTAAATCTATCATAAACTTTAAGTGCTTTATCGGTTTCTTTTAGGGATAATTTTGAAGAAGGTATGCTTAACCCAGTTTCAACAAGTTCTTTTTCTGTAAAATTTCTGCTCTTTGCAAATTTACTAAAAGCATCCCAGCTGTTCAAAGAATAACCAATATCAAACTTTTTTATAGTGTCTATCGATATTTTTCTTGATTTTAAATAATCTAGAGCTCTTTTGCCTACTTTTTTTTCAAGAAGTATATAATTATAGTATTTTTTTGCCAGCTCATTTAATTCAATAAGTCTACTCTTAGCAAAACTTTTATCTAAAAATTTCTCCTCAATGTATTTGAGAGAATAACCAATTTTTTTAGCAATGAGCTCAACTGCTTCAATAAATGAAAGATTTTCAATTTTCATTATAAATGAGATTACATCCCCACCAACGCCACAGCCAAAGCAATAAAAAAGTTGGGTAGCTGTATCAACTACAAAAGAAGGTGTCTTCTCCTTATGAAAGGGACAAAGACCTATATAATTTTTACCAGATTTTTTCAAATTAACATAATTTGACACTATATTGTATATATCTGCATTTAACTTTAACTCATTAATTTCTTCTTCTCTTAAAGATTTGCTCATTTTAAATTAAACCTAAGGTGTTCTTGTATTTTTTTCTTTTATTTCATACTTTAATCTTCTAAAATGTTTTAACTCTTAAAAGATTTATAAGGATTACCATGTCTTTCTTTCTTCGAAAAACAAGCCCCCATCTCAAACATTAAGGTTGATATTTAGCTCTTCTCTTTGATTTAATATTACTTTAATTGAACATATTTTTTGAAAGGTTATCTTTTACCTTAATTTCAAAGGTTTCTCTGGCAGCCGTTTCTATAAAAAAGCAAAGTTAGATATTAACCCAGTCAAATCAAATTATACAACTAATATCTAACTTTTGCTTTATTTATTAAATAATATTTTAAAAATATTATTTTTTTTAATTGTTCTAACTCTAGATTGGAGCAGAATTTAATCTTTAAGTTTTTACCTACATCCTTATTTAAGCAAAATAAGTAAGATCCTTACTTTTTTGCTACTTCATGTATCTTAAATATTTTTTAACCCTTAAGACTTTTCTTCTCTTTTTATCTCTGCTTGAGCAGCCGCAAGCCTAGCTATTGGAACTCTATATGGTGAACAGCTCACATAATCTAATCCCTGATTAGCACAAAATTCAACAGAACTGGGTTCACCCCCATGTTCGCCGCAAATTCCTACTTTTAAATCTTTTCTTACTGATTTTCCCTTTTCAAAGGCAGTTTTAATAAGACTTCCAACTCCTTTTTGATCAAGAACTGCAAATGGATCCTTTTCTAAAATTCCTTTTTCAAGATACTCAGGAAGTATCTTACCAAAATCATCTCTTGAAAAACCAAATGTCAACTGAGTAAGGTCATTTGTTCCAAAACTAAAGAATTCAGCTTCAGTGGCAATTTCATCTGCAGTAATGCAAGCTCTTGGAACCTCAACCATTGTTCCGACTTTATATTCAAACTTTACTTCATACTCTTTCATAACCTCATTAGCGATTTCAACAATTTGCTTTCTAAGTATTTTAACTTCATCAACAATACCAACCACAGGTATCATAACTTCAGGGATTATCTTATATCCATCTTTAGTGAGTTCAGCAGCAGCTTCAAAAATAGCTCTTGTCTGCGTATCACAGATTTCAGGATAGGAAATTGAAAGCCTGCAACCTCTATGACCTAACATAGGATTAATTTCATGTAGTGAAACAATTGTTGCTTTCATATCTTCATAAGACATATTAAGCTCTTTTGCAATTTCCTTTATATCCTCTTCTTCAGTAGGCAAGAACTCATGAAGAGGAGGATCAAGAAGCCTAATTGTCACAGGAAGACCTTCCATTACTTTAAAAATTCCAATAAAATCTTCTTTTTGCATAGGTAACAATCTAGTTAAAGCCTTTTTCCTTCCCTCTTCATCCTTTGCTACTATCATTTCTCGCATAGCTTTAATTCTAGCACCTTCAAAAAACATATGTTCTGTCCTGCAAAGCCCAATACCCTCTGCACCAAATTTTCTTGCAACTTCAGCATCTTTTGAAGTATCAGCATTAGTTCTAACACCAATTTTCCTGAACCCATCTACCCATTCCATAAAAATTTCAAAATTGCCAGAAATTTCAGGATCCACAACTTCAACTTGGCCTAAAAAAACCTCACCTGTTGAACCATCAAGAGTAATCCAATCACCCTTCTTTACTTTTATCCCATTAACTATAAAGTATTGCTCCTCTTCAAATACTTTTATTGATTCACAACCAGCAACACAACATTTACCCATACCCCTGGCAACAACAGCTGCATGAGATGTCATGCCACCTCTTGCCGTGAGAATACCTTGAGCCACAGCCATCCCTTGAATATCTTCAGGTGATGTTTCTGTTCTTACTAATACCACCTTATTAAATTCTGATTCCTTAACAGCCGTTTCTGCATCAAAAACAACCTTACCAACTGCAGCACCAGGAGATGCTGGTAGACCCTTAGCAATTAACTTTGCCTTTTCTTTAGCTTTACTATCTAATTGTTTATGTAAAAGTTGATTAATTTGCTCAGGAGCTACTCTCATAACTGCAGTCTTTTTATCAATAAGACCTTCACTAACCATATCAACTGCTATCTGCAAAGCAGCAGCCGCCGTTCTTTTGCCCGTACGAGTCTGAAGCATGTAAAGTTTACCTTCTTGAAATGTAAACTCAACATCTTGCATATCTTTATAATGTTTCTCAAGTTTTTCAAAAATACCTATTAATTGGTTGTAAATTTCTGGCATTTCTTCTTTAAGATCTTCAAGATTTTTAGGGGTTCTAATTCCTGCTACAACATCTTCTCCTTGAGCATTAGTTAAATACTCTCCATATACTTCCTTCTCACCTGTAGAGGGGTTTCTTGTAAAGGCAACACCAGTTCCAGAATTATTCCCCATATTACCAAAAACCATTGCCTGTATATTTACAGCAGTCCCAAGATCATGTGGAATATTGTTTAGATTCCTATAAGTTATTGCTCTTTTATTATTCCATGACTTAAATACTGCGTCTATTGACATTTTTAATTGCTCAATTGGGTCTTGGGGAAATGACATACCTTTTTCTTTTTCAATTATTTTTTTATATTCCGAAATAAGCTCCTCTAAATCATTCTCATCAAGTTCTGTATCAAATTTTATACCTTTTTTTTCTTTCAAACTTTGAAGTGCTTTTTCAAACTTGTCATGTTCGACTTCCATTACAACATCTCCAAACATTTGAATAAATCTTCTATAGGCATCTAATGCAAATCTTCTATTCCCTGTTTTCTTAGCTAGACCTTCAACTGTTTTATCATTTAAACCTAAATTCAAAATTGTATCCATCATACCAGGCATTGAAAATGCTGCACCTGATCTAACTGAAACAAGCAAAGGGTTGGAGACATCCCCAAATTTTGCCCCCATTTTTTCCTCTAACTTTTTCATATTTTCAAGAACTTGCTCTAGTAGACCTTCAGGCCATTTTTCTCCTAACTCATAAAACAAATTGCAAGTCTCAGTTGTAATTGTAAAACCTGGAGGTACAGGTAAGCCCAAATTAGTCATTTCAGACAAATTTGCACCCTTGCCTCCCAAAAGATTTTTCATATCCTTTGTGCCTTCGCCAAAAAAATAAACATACTTTTTCTCAACCATTTTATCCCTCTCTTCTAAACGCTAAAAATTTTTAACAAAAAGACCACCTGAATTTTAATTTAACTCATTTTAATTTAAATTATTTTAACACTAGGCTGCTTAATAAATGAAATAACAATAACAACAAATAATAACTAAGTAAAACTAACTTACAATTTTTGAAAAATCGGCTATTGACAAATATAAATCAGCTATTTGCTTTACCAAATTAATTCTGTTATTTCTAATTTCTTCAATTTTATCCATTATTAAAATTTTTTCAAAAAAAGTATCAATTTCTTTTCTAAAATCAATAAGTTCCTCAAGAGATTTTTCATATAAACCTTTTAGATTATAATCTTTAATTCTCCCCTGTCTTTTAATTAAGCTTTCATAAATCTCTTTCTCCAGTTCTTCTACAAATAAAGATTTATTTACAGAAGAAAAGTTCTTGCCCTTAATTATATTTTTGCACCTTATCATCGGAAGACTAATATCATCAAAAAGACCATTCTTTAAAACTTTATCAATTGCCTCATATCTGCTCTTTATATCCAAAATAGAATAATTTTGGGAGCTTACAATAGCATCAATAATGTCAGTTCTTTTATTAGCTTTTTCATAAGTATATTTTAATCTTGCAATTATAAAATCAAATATGTCCCACTTTAAATTTTCTTTTTTTATCTCATCAACTTTTATAAAAGCTTCATATAAATCTATTGAAAAGCTAATCAAGCTATAAAAATCAATATCATAATTTTTATCAAGAATAGACTGAACCACCCCTAATGCTTTTCTTCTTAAAGCAAAAGGATCCTCTGAGCCTGAAGGTATATTATCAGTTAAAAACATTCCTGTTATTGTGTCAATTTTATCAGAGATAGAGAGTACAGTGCCCGTCTGAGTAAATGGTAATATATCTCCATAAAATCTTGGTAAGTAGTGCTCAAAGATTGCTTCATAAACTTCAGGATTTTCACCTCTTTCTTTAGCATATTCACGGCCAACCACTCCTTGAAGTTCAGGAAATTCAACAACTAAATTAGTTACCAAGTCGGTTTTACATAAATAAGATGCACGTTTTGATAATCCTAAAATATTTTCAGGCAAAGGGGTGGCTTTCTGAATTAATTGATTAATTATTTGCTCACATAATTTTTCAAGCCTTTGTTCTTTATCATACATGCTGCCAAGTCCTGAAAAGAATGTAACTCCTTTGAGTTTAGTCACCCAATCTTCCCATGTATGTTTCTTATCTTCAGAATAAAAGAAAAAAGCATCTTGCAGTCTTGCTTTTAAAACCCTTTCATTACCTTTAATAATTTCATTATTTTTATCTTCAATCCCATTTTGAACAACTATAAATTTAGATACGACATCACCATTTTTACCAGTTATAGCAAAATATCTTTGATGGTATTCAATAGCTTTTATAAGAATATCTTTAGGCAGTTTTAAAAAATTTTCAGGAAAGCTGCCTAACAACACATTTGGAATTTCAACAAGATTTATAACCTCACCCAGTAAATCATGATTTATGATTACCTTTAAATTATCATTACTATATTTATTTTCTAAATCAAGAATTTTTTCTAAAATAATTTTTTTTCTTTCTTGCCCATCAACAATTACTTTACCAACATTTTCAAGCAAATCTAAATATTCCTCTGCATTTTTAATTTTAATTTTCTCAGAATGAAGCGTCCTATGACCAAAGGTAAAATTTGAACTTGTAAGACTTTCAATTTTTACTTTAATTAACTCATCTCCATAAAGAGCTAATATCCATCTTATTGGTCTTGCAAATTTTATTTGCCAATTTGCCCATGTCATTTGTTTAGAAAAAGAAATTGAGTATATAACTTTTGATAATATTTCTGGAAGAATATCTACAGTTTTTTTGCCTTCCTCAAAAATTTTTTTGCTTAAATAAACACCTTTATCGGTACTTAGACGTTCAATTTCACCTACACTTATTTTTAGACTCTTGGCAAATCCTAAAGCTGCTTCTGTAGGTTCTCCATTTTCATTAAAAGAAATTTTCTCTGGAGGTCCAATAATTAATTTTTCAGATGGATTTTGCTTTGAATTTAAACTGTTGATAAAAGCTACAAGCCTTCTTGGTGTCCCATAAGTTTTAATTTGCTCAAAATCTATCTTATTTTTTAAAAATTCTTCACTTAAATTATTCTTTAAGGACAAAGTACCTTCATATATGCTTGATGAGGGAAGTTCTTCAGTCCCAATCTCAAACAATAATGTCTTATTTTCCATTAAGTTTCCTTCATTAAAAGAGGATAGCCTAGTTTTTCTCTTTGTTTTATATATGCCAAACATAAAGCCTTAGCAAGATTTCTAACCCTTGAGATGAACAAGGTTCTCTCAGAAACACTTATGGCTTCTCTTGCATCAAGTAAATTAAAAGTATGCGAACATTTTAAAACATACTCACAAGCTACATAAACTAAATCATGTTCTATGGCATTATGAAATTCTTTTTCGAATTTATTAAAAAGATCAAAAAGCATTTTAGTATTTGCAACATCAAAATTGTATATAGACCATTGTTTTTCAGATTCAAGATGTACATCGGCATATGTAATCCCATTTGTCCAAGTCAAATCCCAAAAACTATCCTTATCTTGTAAATACATTGCTATTCTTTCAAGCCCATAGGTTATTTCAGCAGAAACCGGCTTTAGGCTAATCCCACCCATCTGCTGAAAATAAGTAAACTGGGTAATTTCCATCCCATCTGCCCAAACTTCCCATCCTAATCCTGCAGCCCCAATCGTAGGTGAAGCCCAATCATCTTCAACAAATCTTATATCATGGGTTTTTAAATCTATACCAAGACTTGACAAAGAACCTAAATAAAGATCAATAACATCATCAGGAGAAGGTTTTAATAAAACCTGGAATTGATAATAATATTGGGTCCTAAATGGGTTTTCGCCATACCTACCATCAGTAGGCCTCCTAGAAGGCTCTACATATGCAACATTCCAAGGCTCAGGGCCAAGACACCTTAAAAAAGTATCTGGATTAAATGTCCCTGCTCCTTTTTCTATATCCAAAGGTTGCTTAATAATACAACCTTTAGACCCCCAATATTTTTGTAAATTAAATATTATATCCTGGAAATCCATAAGACTTAATTCTAATAATTATTATAATTATAGTCAATTTGAAATTTATAGAAATTTATAGAGTTTTGCTCTTTAGCCGTTTTGCTACCAGGGTATACCCAAAAATAGAACATTTCCCCTGCAGAGGGAAGTTTGCTTTTCCTTCTAAAGGAGCTAGTTTTATAATTTATTATAAATATAGATTAAAAATAAAAATTTTATTTAGCTTTTTATTTAGCTTTTATCAAGTTTGGATTTTTAAAATTAATGAAAATATTTTTTATTTCTTTTTATTTTTCTCTTACATTTTTAATTATTTCAAGCGCCTTTGTTGTAAGTTGTGTTATAGATTCATAGTCTTTTTCTTGCACTAATTTTTTGCTTACAAGTTGGGAACCCATCCCAATACAGGAAACACCTGATTTAAACCATGCTTTAATATTTTCTTCATCAACTGAAACCCCACCTGTTGGCATTATTTTACTTTTTGGGCATGGACCTAGTACTGCCTCCACAAATTTTGGGCCTCCAATGGTTGAACCTGGAAATACTTTTATAATTTCTGCACCAAATTCTTCAGCTTTTATTATCTCATTTACTGATGCAGCTCCTGGAATGTAAGGTATTCTTTTTTTGTTACAAAGTCTGGCAATTTCCTCATCAAAATTTGGACCAACAATAAAATTGGCGCCATAGGCTATAAACAGCGCAGCAGTGGGAGCATCGATTATAGTTCCCGCACCTATTACCATTTTTGGAAATGCCTGGGGAGCAATATTTATAAGATAAGAAAACACATCTAAAGCACCTTCTCCCCTGTTAGTGAACTCAAGTATATGGCTTCCGCCACTGTAAAGAGCATCAGTTATATTTTTTGCCACTTCTTTATCTTTATTATAAAAAAGAGGAATCATGCCATCAGATAATATAGTATTGTAAACTTCCAGTCTGTCAAATCTTGCCATATTAAAAACCCCCTAACAAAAATGTTTTTATAATTTACTTCCTGTTTTTTTAATCTTTTTATAAATCCGTTGTTGATAACAATTCATTTATTTCTCCGACTTTCTCCATAGCAACTTTAAACTTTTTGATTATTTTTTCATATTTTTCATTATTATTTTTATCAGGTTTTGAAACATCCACTTGTTTTATTATTTCGTCAACTTTTGAAAAATCTTTCCATATCCCTGCTCCAACTGCCCCTATTGCAGCAGCGCCAAAAGCAGCAGCCTCTTGATCAATATTAGTCAATATTGTTTTTATTCCAAATATGTCAGCAAGCATTTGCCTCCAAAATTTACTTTTACTGCCACCTCCGGTTATCCTGATTTCATCTGATTGCATCCCTAGATTCCTATATGTTTTAAGGGCAAGCGCAAGTTCATAGGAAATTCCTTCCAAAACAGCCCTGTTTGCATCATTTTTATTATGAAATAGTTCTAAATTCAGAAAAGCGCCCTTTAGATAAGGATTTGGATTTACTGTTGCGCCACCTCTGAAACTTGGTATAAATATAATATTATTTGCTCCAATTGGAGAATTAGATGCATTTTTTTCGATGATATCATAAACATTTCCATTAGATTCATTAGCTTGGATTTTCTCTTTTTCACAAAATGTATCTTTATACCATTGCAATGTTGAGCCAGTTGAAAAAACAGAAACCTGGGAAAGATAAAGACCTGGAATGGCATGACAATAACATGGTATTTTTAATTCAGTATTTATTGTTGGCCTATTTGAAGTTGCAGATATCCACGATGATGAACCTATATAGTTATATATTCTGCCTTCCTTTATGTTACCTGCTCCTATTGCGGTACATACATTATCTACACCCCCATTTATAACAGGAATACCTGAAGGAATCCCCAAAATTTCAGCTGCTTTCTTTGAAAGTTTACCTACATAATCAATAGATTTTAAAATTTTGGGCATTTTTTCAGAAGAAAAACCTACCAAATCAAAAAGTTCTTCTAAATATTTAAGTTCCCTTATATCCATAAGTCCAGAAAATGATGCATCTGAGTAATCAGAAACAAAATTGCCTGTTAGGTTAAGAATAATAAATCCTTTTGTAGGAAGGAATTTATATGTTGAATCAAACATTTCTGTTTCATTTTCCTTAAACCAAGCCAGTTTAAATATTGAATGGTTTTCAGGTCTGAAACCTGCTCCCGTTTTTTTATACCAATAATCATATCCTATAAGTTTGAGCATTTTATCAGCCACATTAATGGCTCTACTATCGTTCCAAAGTGGGACTGTTTGCCTAAGCAGGTTTCCTTTTTTATCAACAGGTACTATCCCCATCGAGTGCCCTGATAATGATGTACAAGCAATATATTTTTTATCGATTTTAGTTTTTGAAAGTAATTCTACAGTAGTTTGAATTATTGCTTCCCACCAATCTTGTGGGTTTTGTTCAGCCCACCCAGAAGCTGGGTAAAAAGTTTCATATGATTTAAAAGCTTGACCTATCAACTGACCTTCAGATGAGTATAATACCGCTTTATTTCCTCCTGTCCCGAGATCGTGGGCAAGAATGTATTCTTGTTTCATTTAATACCCCGTTTTTGACTGGATGTCTTTATGTTCATTACTAATTCTAATTATTTAAATTTCTATCCCATCCTTATATTTTAAAGAGAACTCATTTATTAATTCTATGCCTCTGCTTACTCCAAGATTATCTGCTCCTGCTTTAAACATTTCAAAAGCGTCTTCCAATGTATAAACACCTCCAGAAGCTTTGATACGTATTTTAGGGCTTAAAACTTTTCTAAAAAGTTTTATGTCTTCAACAGTAGCACCCTTAGGCTCTTCATTATTATAAAATCTTTTTAAATATTGAGTCCTTACCCCAGTAGTAGTTTTCACAAAGTGAGCTCCTGCGCTTTCTACAATTTTACATGCTCTAATTTTTTCTTCTTTGCTTAAAACCCAAGCTTCTATAATTACTTTTACCAAACATCCTGGTGATGCTTCTACAACTGCTTTTATATCTTCAAGAACTTCTCTGTCTTTTCCAGATCGAAGAGCACCTACATGAATAACCATATCTATTTGGTTTGCCCCATCTTTAATCCCTTGCTTAGCTTCAAGTACCTTCACCTCTGTCTTATGTGTGCCAAAAGGAAACCCGACATTTACACTTAAGCCTATTTTTTCATCACCTATTATTTGTTTTGTAAGTGAAACATAAGTAGGATTCACACAAATTACACCCACTTTTGCTTTTACAGCATCTTGGCAATTCTTTCTTACTTCTTCTTCATTAATTAAATGGGAAACCATGCTAAATTCAATTCTGCTTCTAAAATCTTCAACTGAAATATACAATTTTTACTCCTATTTAAAACATATTAATTTTTTATATGAATTCTCAC
>Ga0255346_1003865_pt1 | contig 17137 bp, 10 predicted proteins | sample wastewater_treat_FD_194410 | JGI IMG/M metagenome (GOLD analysis project Ga0255346, IMG submission 194410) | Wastewater microbial communities from Lulu Island WWTP, Vancouver, Canada - plant22 | ecosystem: Engineered > WWTP > Wastewater > Unclassified | place: Canada: Vancouver, British Columbia... | reverse complement strand
CGGTGTTGCGGTCGACACTGCAGATCAGGCCGCAGCCCACGGAGCAGTAGCAGCAGACCGTGGTGACCTGCCTGGCCGCCATCACGCGCTGCATCTTGTTGATCTCGGCGGCGTACGCCTTTGCCGGGCCCAGGTCCACGCCCAGGGAAGACAGGGCCACCCCCGATCCCAGGGCGCCGGACAGGGCCAGAAACCCTCTCCTCGTGATCTCCATGTGAACCTCCCTCCTCCGCCATATGACAAGGATGATATATGTCAGGCGTGGCATAGTCCATTTTGCCGTTTTTGTCAATCGAAATCCCGGGGCAAAAAGAGGGAAAACGAAGAACGAGAGACGTGACGAAACCCTTGCCTGGTCACGACTCATATTGAATTCGCACGCTTTAGAAAGTATGGGGAAACAAATGGAGCAAATGATCACTGAGAAAGTGAAAGGCCGCGGGATGATGCATGGAGCCCGCTCCGGGCCGCATTGCGTCCTCGGCCGTTGCCGCGTCGTCAACAATTCGCCCATGCGTTCAATATGAAAATGGAGCTCAGAGGTCCGATCAAGCCACAACGAACACCCATCCGCCGAATCCGAGCTTGACCCGGGCCTGAATTCTTCCTATACTACGTTTTATGCTGAAATCATTGAAGAAAATCACCGTGCCGAAGAAATCGGTCCGGGGCCGAAGGGAGGTGACCTCTTTCCGAATGCCGTGGTGGGCACGCTTTCGATCGCGTTCGGACCGGACGCCCTTTCCGGAGCTGCCGGGGCACGAGGAATTGACGCAGCGCGCGGAATTGTTCGGCGTTATCCAGTTGGAGAACCACGCCCGGTTCCTGGCTTCCAAGCACGAATGCGAGTCCGTTCGGGGCAGCGAGCTGCTGCTGCGCCAACTGTCAAAAAACGAGGTAGGCATCCGCCGCTGCCACCGGACCATCGCGGAGAGCGTGCGGCAAAGACATCGGATCTCGCCGGCGGCAGAATGGCTGCTGGACAACTTCCATTTGATCCAAGAGCAGATCGAGTTGGCGCAGGCACACCTGTCCCCGGGCTACAGCCGAGGATTGCCCCGCCTGACGACCGGGCCACGCCGAGGATTCCCCCGCATTTACGACATTGTGCTGGAGGTGGTCCGGCACACCGACGGCCAGGTGGGCCATGAAAATCTGAGCCTCTTCATCCGCGCCTATCAGGAGACGCACCCGCTGACGCTGGGCGAACTGTGGGCGGTGCCGATCATGCTGCGTCTGTCGTTGATCGAAAAACTTCATCTCGTGACCCAGCGAATCGCATGGCGGAGCAGCCAGCGGGACGAGGCCCTGCACTGGGCGGACCGCTTCCTGAAAAAGGTTGAAACGAACCCCCGGATGTTCGTGACGACGCTGGGCGACTTCGTACGGGCGGCTCCGCCCCTGACGTCACCCTTTATCTCGGAGCTGGTGGCCAACATTGACGGCGTGAACCCCACCCTTGGCCTGGCGCTCAACTGGCTGGAGCAGGAGCTCTCCGAACACGGGCAGACCATCGACCTCGTTTTGCAGAACGAAAATCAGGCGCAGGCCGCCGACCTCGTCACGATCAGCAACTGCATTACCAGCGTGCGCACCATGGCCGCCATCGACTGGGCGGATTTCGTCGAAGCCGCCAGCGTGATCGAGGCTGTCCTGCGGCGCGACCCCGCCGGGGTCTATCCGCAGATGGATTTCCGCACACGGAATCGCTACCGAACGCTGGTTGAGAAACTCGCACGCTACGGCCGCAAGTCCGAGCCGGACGTGGCCGAAGCGGCGGTGATGCTGGCCGCGGAGCGTCGGCAGGCGAACGCGGACCGCCACGAAAGCCACGTGGGCTATTTCCTGCTGGACACCGGCCGCTCCGAGTTGGAAACCCGGATCGGCTGCCGCCTCCCGCTGCATCGACGGTTCAGCCGCTGCCTGGGGCGCCATCCCCTGGCCTTTTACCTGACCGCGGCGGTCGTGATGACCCTGGTGATGGCGGCTGTTCCCGCAGCCAGCCTGCGCGGAGCGGGCCCCGGTTGGGCCGTCACTCTCTGGGTGGCCGCCGCGTTGCTGGTCGCATCCCGACCTGCGATCGCGCTCATTAACTGGGTGAGCACGCTCCTGGTTCCCTCCCGTTTCCTGCCGAGTGTCGATTTTGCCAAGGGTATCCCGCCCGAACACCGAACCATCGTGGTGGTGCCGACCATGCTGGGTTCCCCGACCGAAGGCATGCATCTGCTGGAGGATCTTGAAATCCGCTACCTGGGGAACAAATCCCCGAACCTGTTGTTCGCCCTGCTGACGGATTTCCTCGATGCCGATGCCGAGGAACTTTCCAACGACCGCGAAAGCGTCGAGGCGACAGTCAAAGGCATCCGGAGGCTGAATGCGCGCCATGCACGGAAGGGCGATCCGATCTTCTTCCTCCTGCACCGTCCGCGTCGATGGAATCCCGAAGAGCGAAAATGGATGGGCCACGAACGCAAGCGCGGTAAACTCGAGGATTTCAACCGCCTAGTGGTCGAGGGCCGCACTGAGGCGTTTTCAGTGATCGAAGGCGACCCCGAGTTGCTTCGTTCCGTGCGCTACGCCATTACCCTGGATACCGACACGCAACTGCCGCCGGGGTCGGCCGTCCAGCTGGCGGGCGCAATGGCGCACCTGCTGAACCGTCCGCACCTTGATTCCGTCCGCCGGATGGTAACCCGCGGCTACGCCGTCCTGCAGCCGCGCATAGCCGTCAGCCTGACTTCCGCACGCCAATCACTCTTTGCCCTACTCCTGGCCGGCGAAGTGGGCATCGACCCCTACACGAGGGAAGTCGCCAGCGTCTATCCCGATTTCTTCGGCCGGGGCCAGTTCATAGGCAAGGGCATTTACGACATCCACACCTTCCATGCGGCGACGGGCGGGCGCTTCCCTGACAATCTCATCCTGAGCCACGACCTGATCGAGGGTTGCCACGCGCGCTGCGGATTCATCAGCAACGTGGAGTTGGTCGAGAACGAACCCTCGCGGGTGGTTGCCGACACCCGGCGACGGCACCGCTGGGTGCGGGGCGACTGGCAGATCGCGGGCTGGCTGTTTCCCCGCATCCCCGGACCCGACGGCCGCCGGGTCCGCAATCCCCTCGACGGACTGTCCCGATGGATGATCTTCGACAACCTGCGGCGCAGCCTGGTTCCGGCCGCGCTTTTCCTGACCCTGGTTTCCGCTGGGTATGCCTGGACGGCGAGTGCAACCGGGCGCATTGCGGTCCTGCTGGGCGTGTATTTTCTGCCGTCGGCGCTGCGCACGCTACGCGCTTTTCTGCTCAAGGGAAAGCCGGTCCCGCTCCCCGTCCATCTGCGAGCCGTCACAGCGAAAGAAGGCCGTCAATGGGGGCTCGAGCTTTTGGAGCTGGCCTTCACGCCCTATCACGGGTGGGTCTATCTGGACGCCGTTGTCCGCGTGTTCTGGCGGATGCGGAGCCGACGGCGACTGCTCGAATGGAAGACCGCCAGTCACAGCGAGAGGACGGCCGGGACTTCGGTCGGGGACGTTATCCGCGAGATGTGGTCGGCCCCCGCCCTTGCAGCGGCCTGTGCGGCGCCGGCGCTGGCGGGGATCGAACCGGCCAACCCTCTGCTCCTCGCGCTGGCGGGACTGTGGTTGGTTTCCCCCGGCATCGCCTGGTTCGTCAGCCGCACCCGCACCCCGCGTGTCCTCCCGTTGGATGCAGTCCAAGCCGCCTTCATTCGCCGGCTGGCGCGGCGCACCTGGGCTTACTTCGACCATTTTACAGGAGAAGCCAGCCATTGGCTCCCGCCCGACAATTTCCAGGAAATCCCGGCGCCGGCGGTCGCACCGCGGACCTCGCCGACCAACATCGGGATGGGCCTCGTAAGCGGCCTGGCCGCCTGCGATTTCGGCTACCTCTCGCCCGGACGCTTCCTTTTCCACACGGCCCGCACCATGGACACGCTGGAACGGATGGAGCGGTACCGCGGTCATTTCTACAACTGGTACAACATCCCCACCCTCAAGCCGTTGCACCCTCTCTACATTTCCTCGGTGGACAGCGGCAACCTTGCGGCGATGCTGATCGTCGTCCGTGAAGGCTTGCGGGAAATGATGCGCGGCCCCTTCCTGCCAGCGCGCTGGCGGGAAGGGCTCGAAGATGCCGCCGGCATCCTGCTGATGGAAATCGAATCGGCCCGGAAACGGCCGGAATGCCCCGTATCACCAGACGTATTTCCGGCGGCAGCCGACCGGATCCGCGAACGGATCGAGGCCGTCCGCGCTGTCCCGCCGTCTTTGCGCGACATTCAGCGGGAACTGGAGACCTTCCGCGCGGGGCTCGAAGGCCTGGCCGGCGCGTTGGCGCCGGACGAATCTCTCTCCTTCTGGTGCGAGGCACTGCAACGACAGTGTACGGACTTTGTCGACGAAATCCGCTATTTCGCACCCTGGACCTGCGCCGAGCTTCCCTATTCTCCCGCGGCGGAGGATGCCGGCGCCGACGCGTCTCTGTGGAAAGAGTTGCAGCAGGAAACCGGGACCAGTCTCCCTCTGGACGCGCTTGCCACCCTGTTGCGTCGCTGGGAACCGCGTCTGACGCAAAGGCCGGCCGGGGATCCGTCCCAGCGCTGGATCGAGTGGCTGACGCTCGCCAGCTCACGGGCCTCCCAACGCATCACGGAACTCGGCGCCGTCGCTGAACGCTGCACCGAGTTCAGCGAATATGACCTGGATTTCCTCTACGATGCCGACCGGCATCAACTGTCCATCGGGTACAACCTCGACGCGCACAGCCGGGATCCCGGCTTCTACGATCTTCTGGCGTCGGAGAGCCGCTTGGGCAGCTATGTCGGCGTGGCCCGCGGTCAACTGCCGCTGGAACACTGGTTCCACCTCGGACGCCGGCTTGCACCGGGCGGGGGCCCGCCCGTGCTGACCTCGTGGAGCGGCTCGATGTTCGAGTACCTGATGCCGATGCTGGTCATGCCGGTTTACGACGGTACGCTTCTGGACGTGACCTGCAGGAGCGCGGTGCACCGCCAGATCAGCTACGGCAGGCAGACGGGCGTCCCCTGGGGTATTTCCGAGTCGGGATACAACCAGCTGGACTCGAGCCAAGCCTATCAATATCGTGCCTTCGGCGTCCCGATGCTCGGCATGAAGCGCGGTCTGGCAGACGATCTTGTGATTGCGCCCTATGCGAGCGCCCTGGCCTTGATGGTTGAACCTGTGAAAGCCGTCCGCAACCTCCGACGCCTCGTCGATGCCGGAGCGGTCGGCCGCTTCGGCCTGTACGAGGCGGTGGACCACACACCCGCACGCGTGCCCGCCGGTGAACCTTTCGCCATTGTCCGCACCTGGATGGCGCACCACAACGGGATGTGTCTGCTGGCGTTCGGTCATCTGCTCCATGGCCAGCCGATGCAGCGTCGGTTCATGACCGATCTGCGGTTGAAGTCCGCAGCCCGGCTGCTGCAAGAACGCGTCCCGCTTGCGCGTCCGCGAATTCATCCCACGGTGGCGATGGGTGAAACCGCCGGTTTACCTGTCGGGGAAACCTTCGAATCAATCTCGCGCTCTTACGACACCCCCGACACTCCCGTGCCGGACGTGCATCTCCTGTCCAATGGGCGCTATCATGTCATGATTACCAACGGTGGAGGCGGCGTCAGCCGCTGGCAGGGACTCAACTTGACCCGCTGGCGCGAGGATTCCGCGCAGGACGTCCACGGCTTCTTCTTCTATTTGCAGGAGGTGGGTACCGGCAAGACCTGGTCGCCCACCGCGCGGCCCTTGGTCGCTGATTTCGACCGCTATGAGGCGGTGTTTGCGCAAGGCGGCGCCGAGTTCCAGTCCGTCTCCCAACAGTTCCAGAGCCAGTTGAAAGTGGTCGTGTGTCCCGAAGACGATATGGAACTGCGGCAGCTGACCCTGACCAACCTCTCCCGTCGGGCGCGAACGATTGAAATCACCAGCTACGCCGAACCCGTAATGCTTGCCGGCCGCGCAGAAGCGGCGCACCCTGCCTTCCACAAGCTGTTCGTGACCGCCTCGACCGTTCGCGACAAGGCCGCGCTGTTGTTTACCCGCCGCCCCTCGTCAGCGGGCGAACATCCGCCATGGATGTTTCACTTCCTCGGCGTGGCGGGCGGCCTCATCCTGCGCGGACCTTCCTACGAGACCGATCGCGCGGCGTTCATCGGCCGCAACCGATCAGTGCGCAATCCGGCCGCCCTCGATCTGCCCGGTCCACTGCCCGATCGCACCGGATTTACATCAGATCCCGCTGCAGCCATCCGCTATCGAGTACGCATCGAGCCGGGCCGTTCTATTCAGCTCAACGCCTTCCTTGGCGTTGCTGCCACACGGGAAGCAGCCGAAATCTATGTGGACCGCTGCCGTGATCCGCGTATGGCCGAACGCGTGTTTTCGCTGGCATGGACTCGCAGCCAAGTGTTCCTGCACCAGCTGCGCATCCGCGAGACGGACGCCCAGAACTATGCCCGCCTGGCCGGGTCGCTGTTTTTCGCCGGTCCCCATCGCCGCGGCCGTGCCAGCATCATCGCCGCCAACCGCAAGAACCAAGCCGCGCTTTGGAGCTACGGCATTTCCGGCGACCGCCCCATCGTTCTCCTGTCTATTACGGACATCGCCAACCTGGGTCTCGTCCGCAGCCTGGTGCAGGCCCACAGCTACTGGCGGCAGAAGGGGGTCGAGGCGGATCTGGTGATCTGGTCCGAGGCCTATGCGGGCTACCGCCAGGATCTGCTCGACGCCATTATTGGCCTCGTGCAGGCAGGCACCGAAAGCAAGCTCCTCGACCAGCCTGGGGGTATCTTCGTGCGCAACATCGACCAGGTGCCCGAAGATGACCGGATCCTTTTCCAGGCCGTCGCCCGGCTCGTGTTCAGCGACCGATACGGGGCCCTGGAAGAACAAATCGACCGACGCGTCGTGCCCGAAGCGGACATTCCCGAACTGGCGTCCGAACGCCAACAGGAGACTTCCGAACCTCTGCCTTCCCTGACCTCCCGGGAATTGGAATTCTTCAACGGCCTCGGCGGATTCACCCGCGACGGTCGCGAGTACATCATCCAGTTGAAGCCCGGTCAGAGCACCCCCGCCCCCTGGGTCAATATCCTCGCCAATCCGTTTTTCGGAACCATCATCAGCGAGTCGGGCAGCGCATCGAGCTGGAGTGAAAATGCGCACCAGTTCCGCCTGACGCCGTGGCACAACGACCCCGTCGAAAATCCGAGCGGCGAAGCGTTTTATATCCGGGACGAGGAAACCGGCCTCTTCTGGTCCCCCATGCCCGCCCGCGCGTCCGCCGAGGCGTTCTGCGTCTGCCGACACGGGCACGGCTACACCGTCTTCGAACAGACTCATGCGGGGCTGTCCTCTGAAACAACCGTCTATGTTGCCATCGACGACCCGCTCAAGTTCACGGCCATCACCCTGCGCAACACAACGGGCCGTACACGGCGCGTATCCATCACAGGCTACTGCGAATGGGTGCTGGGCGAGCACCGCGACCACAGTGCGATGCACGTGGTCACACGTCTTGATCCACAAAGCGGCGCCATCTTCGCCCAGAACGCCTTCAGCCTGGATTTTGCCGACCGCATCGCTTTTTTTCATTGCAGCGGCGAGGATCGCACCCTGACCGCCGACCGCACTGAATTCATCGGCCGCAACGGCTCGCTCGCCGACCCCGCCGCGCTCCGGCGAGAACACCTTTCCAATCGCGTCGGCGCCGGGCTGGACCCCTGCGCCGCCATCCAAACCTGGTTTGAAATCCAGCCCGGCGACCAGATCCAGGTCGTGTTCTGTCTCGGGGCCGCGCAGACCGAGGACGAAGCTCGCGCCCGGCTCCGTCACCAGGCCGGCACGAGCGGCGCCCGCCAGGCGTTGGAGAAAGTGTGGGACTTTTGGCAGCGCCAACTCGGCGGCGTCTACGTCGAAACACCCGATGCCTCCGTCAATTTCCTCGTCAATCACTGGCTGCTCTATCAGATCCTCTCCTCGCGCTTCTGGGGACGCACCGGCTTCTACCAGTCCAGCGGCGCCTACGGTTTCCGCGACCAGTTGCAGGACTCCCTGGCTTTCCTCCGCGAATGCCCGTGGCTGACACGCGAGCACCTGCTGCTGAGCGCCTCCCGCCAGTTTCAGGAGGGCGACGTGCAGCACTGGTGGCATCCGCCCGTCGGCCGTGGCGTGCGCACCCGCATCTCCGACGACCTGCTCTGGCTGCCTTTAGTCCTGTGCCGCTATGTCGCCGTCACGGGCGACACAGGCATCCTTGATGAAACGCGCCCCTTTCTCGATACCCGTCCTCCCGCGGAAAACGAGGAATCCGTCTATGACCTGCCCCGCGTTACCGAGGAAATTGCCTCGCTTTACGAACACGCCGCGCGGGCCATCCGCCATGCCCTGCGCTTCGGCACTCACGGACTGCCCCTGATCGGCTCGGGTGACTGGAACGACGGCATGAACCGCGTCGGAAATGAAGGGCGCGGGGAAAGTGTCTGGCTGGGCTTTTTTCTGCTTCAGGTCCTGCGCGAGTTCGGCCCACTCGCCGCCCGCCACGGCGACAGACCATTCGCGGCCCTCTGTGAACAAGAAGCGCAAAAGCTGGCGGCCCGCATCGACCGTCATGCCTGGGACGGCCAATGGTATCTGCGCGCCTTCTTCGACGACGGGACCCCGCTTGGCTCCGCTCAAAACCCCGAATGTCAAATCGATTCCATCCCGCAAAGCTGGGCCGTACTGGGAGGCGCCACCGATCCCCAACGTGCCCGCACCGCCATGCAATCAGTACTGGACCGCCTTGTGGATCGCGAGCATCGCCTCGTCCGGCTCTTCGATCCGCCCTTTGACAGCGCGCCCTGGGATCCCGGCTATATCAAGGGCTATCTCCCCGGTGTGCGCGAAAACGGCGGACAGTACACCCATGCCGCGGTGTGGACCGCCATGGCCTTTGCGGCCCTTAGGCAGGGCGATGTCGCCTGGGAAATCTTCCAATACCTCAACCCTGTCCGCCACGGAGACACCCCGGAGCACGTCAGGACCTACAAATTGGAACCATACGTCCTCGCTGCCGATCTCTACACGATCAAGGGCCGCGAAGGCGAAGGCGGCTGGAGCTGGTACACGGGTTCCGCTGCCTGGCTCTACCGACTGCTCGTCAAAGACCTCCTCGGCATAGGCCTTGAAACCAATACCCTCTCCTTCAGCCCACTTATCCCCGCCGGCTGGACGGGGTTCAAGCTCACCTACCGCTACCGCAATACCTTTTACCACATCGAGTTTAAAAAAACGGGCGATGCAACGTGGAACACCCGCCGGGTTTGGGTGGACGGTGTCGAGCAGCCCGATCGGAAAATCCATCTCGTGGACGACGGCCGCAAACGCCATGCCCTCGTCGAACTCGGTTGAAATCTTTCCGATGGCTCGATGCTACGGCTCGGGCCTCCACGCAAGATTCCCGGTCAAAAGGGCGTGTCCTGCACGGAGGAGGATTGGGTCGATCAAGGAGCCACTGCCCACCCGAGGCCTGATGATTGGGTGATCAGAGGGCTGGACATGGCGAAAGAACACAAACGGTTGCCGGCCGGGATATCAGGCTCTACCGCCATCTGGCCGACTTGTACCCGGTCTTCATTGACTCTGTCCGGCGCAAGGGAAACCCGCTCCCCGAGGTCAGAACGAGCTTCGAGAATGACTGCCCGGCCATAGGCCGGGTTCCGGATGTCTTGGTTGCAATCGAGAGAAGCGGTTTTCTCGCTCATCGGGCATTTCATCCTGCCGGACGAGGCTTGGTGGGGTGTTTTCTACGCATCGATGGAGATTCACATAGGGGAAGGGAGCCGAAAATAGGCGAACGATAACGAAGCGCTGGCCGTGCATGTTCCCCCCGCGCGGGAGCCCGGGATGCACCGGAAGTATTCAGGCTGCTGCGCTTACGAGTTCTTTGTGGTGCGCCGGAGGGGCTGAATGGACCGCTATCCCCGTGAGGTACGTTATAAGAACTGTGGCCGTACACCCTGGGCGGAGAGGCATGCACGGAAAATGTATGGACGAGGGTCTACAGGTTTTCAGTTACCGCCGGGCAATGCTTTTTTAGCATAGTAACGTGTGCCCTGTCCGGGTCAAAAGGTGTTCCATTCGCACCGGCACATGGGGGCGAACCCCCTTTCCTGCATGATCAGGTCGAGGTGCACGAGGCCCATGGCCGTCACGTCGCGGTCGGTCTCGCCCAGGTCGCTCACGTGATTCAGGGTGATCAGGTAGCGCTTGCAGGAATCGCAGGTGAAGGCCGTCTCCTGCCGCCTGTCGTCCACGTAGAAGTAGTCGATCCCGCTGGGGCTTTCCAGTCCGCAGCCGGGGCAGATCATCCGGGTGAATCGCCACTCGTGGCCGCACCGCGAGCAGTGCAGCCAGCGCTCCGTGATCTTCTCGCGGATGACGGAGAGGGTCGGGCTGGCGCCGCAGATGGGGCAGGTCCCACGGTCCCAGCCCGTTTTTTCGACGTCCCCGCCGATGCCGGCGGACCGGGCCCGGAGGATGATTCCCGCCACGGCGCCCAGCAGGAGCGCGACGGCCTGGGGCTTGATGTGCGTTTCCGCCGTCCATCGGTCGAGGGCCGCTCCCACGCTGTCCGGGTAGTCCGCAAAGGCATCGAAGAGCCGGATCTTGCCCGCCTCGATCGCCCCCGCGAGCGTCGCCGCGTCCTCCGCGAGAGCCGGAAACCCTTCCCGGACCGCCCCGGCCACCGCAAGGCCGACCGCTTTCCAGGGGTCGTCTTCGAAGAAGAAAGGAGTCTGTCCGATGCAGGGGATTCCCCGGCGGAGTTTCTCCCCGTCGATCCTCGCGCGGTCCGCGGGCTTCAGCTTCAACTCCCCGATCAGGCGCTCCCGGACGACAAGGAGAGGCTTGAAGGCCGTGAGGAGTTCGCGGCTGTGCGGGTTCTTTCCGATGGCATCCTCGATCAGGCCCTCCACGCGGGACGGCTTGCGCTCCGTTTTCCTGGTCATGGGTTCGCTCCCGGCCGGCGCGATCCGGCCCTCTTCGATCTCACGCCTTCTCGATCCGCACGGCGCAGGCCTTGTACTCGGCCGTCAGCGAAACCGGATCGAAGGCCGGGTTCGTCAGCCAGTTGGCGCAGGCCTCGCGGAAGTGAAAGGCCATCCACACGACCCCCCTGGGGATGCGGTCCGACACGTTGGCCCTGACCTTCACTTCGCCCCGCCGCGAGGCGACCCGGATCATCTCGCCGTGCCCGATGCCGAGCTCCGCGGCGTCGAAGGGCGAGATGTCCGCCGTCTCCTCGCCCAGCAGGTCGTTGAGGCCGGCGGCGCGCCCCGTCTGGGTCCGTGTGTGGTAGTGGTAGAGCCTTCGCCCGGTGCTGAGCACGAGCGGGTAGTCGCTGTCGGGGACTTCCGCCGGCGGGGTCCAGTCCACGGGGGTCAGCGTTCCCATTCCGGCGGTAAAGCGGTGCTTGTGCAGGGTGGGTGTCCCGGGGTGCTCCTCGTTGGGGCAGGGCCACTGAAGTCCGTTGCCGCGGATACGGTTGTACTTGACCCCCGCCATCGAGGGGGCGAGCACGGAAACCTCGTTGTCCCAGATCTCGCGGGCACTCTTCGAGGGCCACTTGTGGCCCATCCGTCTGGCGATCTCCCGGAAGATCCACCAGTTCGGCTTTGCCTCCCCGGGCGGGGGGCTCGCGGTCCGGACCCGGCTGATGCGGCGCTCGCTGTTGGAGAACGTGCCGTCATTTTCGCTCCAGGCGGCGGCGGGAAAGATCACGTGGGCAAACCGCGTTGTCTCCGTCGGGAAGATGTCGTTGCAGACGATGAACTCGGCCGATGCCAGGCAATGCTCGACGTGCCGGATGTCCGGTTCCGTGTTGGCCAGGTTCTCGCCGAAGATGTAGAATGCCTTGACCTTGCCGTTCCCGAGGCCGTCGATCATCTGGGGAATCATCAGACCCGGCTTGTCCGGCAGGGACGTCACGCCCCAGGCCTTCTCGAACTTGGCCCGCACCTCGGCGTTGTCGACACGCTGGTAGCCCGGGAACACGTTCGGCAGGGCTCCCATGTCGCAGGCCCCCTGCACGTTGTTCTGCCCCCTGAGGGGATTGACGCCGCCGCACTCGAAACCGACGTTCCCGAGGAGCATCTGGAGGTTCGCGCAGGACAGGACGTTGTTCACCCCGCTGGTGTGCTCGGTGATGCCGAGCGTGTACATCAGCATGGCGGGCTTGACCGATGCCAGGCGCCGGGCCAGGGTCCGGATCGTCTCCGCGTCCACCCCGCTGATCTCGGCCGCCCGCTCGGGCGGATAGTCGAGAACCTTGGCCTTGAGTTCCTCAAAGCCGTTGCATCGGGACTGCACGTACTCCCTGTCGTAGAGGCCTTCCGTGATGAGGACGTTCATGAGGCCGTTGAGGAAGGCCACGTCGCTTCCCACCCGGATGGGGAGGTGCATCTCCGCCATGTCGGCCAGCGCCGTCCGGCGGGGGTCCGCGACGAACAGCGCGGCCCCGGCCAATACGGCCTGCTTCACGAAGGAGGCCGCCACGGGGTGCGCCTCGGTCATGTTGGAACCGATCACGAAGATCATCCTGGCCTTCGCGAAATCGGCGAAGGAATTCGTCATGGCGCCCGAACCGAAGGATTTCGCCAGACCGGCGACGGTGGGGGCGTGTCAGGTCCGCGCGCAGTGATCGATGTTGTTCGTCTTGAACACCGCCCGGAAGAGTTTTTGCATCTGGTAGGAGTCCTCGTTGATGCTGCGGGCGCAGCTGACGCCGGCCACGGCGTCCGGGCCGTCCCTGTCGATGATCTCCTTGAACTTCGCCGTGACGAGGTCGAGCGCCTCGTCCCAGGAGGCCTCCCGGAACCGGCCGTTTTCACGGATCAGCGGCGTCTTGAGCCGATCCTCCGAGTAGAGGAAGTCATAACCGAAGCGGCCCTTCACGCAGAGCCGCCCGTCGTTGGGGGCGGCGCCCTCGACGGCGGTGACCTTCACGATCCGGTCCTCCTTGACGTGCAGCCACATCTGGCAGCCGACGCCGCAGTAGGGGCAGGTCGTCCGGATCCGCTTCGTCTCCCAGGGCCGGCCCTGTCCCCTGAGTTTTTTCTCCGTCAGGGCCCCCGTGGGGCAGACCTCCACGCACTGGCCGCAAAAGACGCAGTCGCTTTCGTGGTAGGGCCTGTCGCCGCCCGTGACGATCTTGCTGTCCTTGCCCCGGTAGCCCTGGCTGATGGCCCGGTTTACGACGATCTGGTTGCAGGCCTGCACGCAGCGGCCGCAGAGGATGCAGCGGCTGAAGTCGCGGACGATGAAGGGGTTTTCCTGCTCGGTGGGATAGATGTGCTCGCTGCGGGGAAAGGAGCTCCCGTCCACGCCGTACCGGTAGGCCAGTTCCTGGAGCCCGCAGTCCCCGTTGGCCTCGCACAGGATGCAGTCATGGCGTCCCGCCGCCAGGAGCAGCTCCGTGTTCAGCTTGCGGGCCTGGTGAACCCGCGGGGTGTCCGTGAAGACCTCCATCGCCGGCGCAACCGGGGTGGAGCAGGCGGCCATCAGCGATCGGGCGCCCGTGACCTCGACCAGGCAGATCCGGCAGGCGCCTGACGGCGCAAGACCCTTCAGGTAGCAGAGGGTCGGGATCTCGACTCCGTTGTCGCGGGCCGCATCGAGGATGGATTGTCCCAGTTTGAACGGGACCGATCTGCCGTTCAAAATGAAGGTTGCACCGGACATGACAGACTCCTTTGTCGACGGATTGTATTCCCGGGGGTTCACGGCATGATGATATCAAAAGTGGCATATGCCGAAAATGGCTTAATACAGTACAGGCGTCCTGTCAATATCCTTTTGCGATCGCCGTGGACGCTCTGCCGGGACAATGGCGTCTTCTCATGTGCTATTTAAAACTTATGCTTGATGAAGGCCTTTGGAATTGGTAGGTTGGGCTCAATCCCGGGTTGGCGGGCCCGTCTTTTCCCTGAAGGAGGGCTTTGAAGGACGAGGCCGAAAAACCCGCTCGAAAATCCGAGGGCCGCCGCCATGAAAATTCAATACAAGGTTTGGCTCGAGAAGGACGGGAAGGTCATTTTCGGAAAAGGCCGGGAGGAGATGTTCCGGGCGATCCAGGAATGCAAGAGCCTTCAGTCGGCGGCAAAGGAGCTGAAGATGTCCTATCGGGCCGCCTGGGGGCGGCTCAAGGCCTCCGAGGAACGTCTGGGGATCAAGCTCGTAGAGAACGACGGGGCAAAAAAAGGGCTCCGTCTGACAGCCGAGGCCAGGAGGCTGCTGGAGCAGTACGAACAGTTCGAAAAGGATTTGAACGAGTTTCTCCGGAGGAAAACAAAGGCCTTCGGGTGGGACAGGGACTGAACCCCCGGCCCCGAGACGTTCCGAAACCTTTCCTGCCAGGCAATCCCCTCATCCGGTCAACCCCCGGGAAGATCCGATTGCGGGCCGTCCGTCACTTCAATTTTTCCAGTTCCCGGACCAGGCTCTCCAGCGGAGGCCGCTTGTTGATGTCGTGAACGTCGATCCAGCGGATGCCCCCCTTTTTGTCGATGACGAAGAGGGCGCGCTCGGCGGTGCCGTCGGACCGCAGAACCCCGTAGGCCTCGGCGACCTTCCCGTGGGGATAGAAGTCGGAGAGCACGGGGAACCAGAGATGCCCCATCTGGTTGGTCCAGGCATAGAGGGTGGGGATGTTGTCGACGGTGATCCCCAGCAAAATGGCGTCGCTTGCGTCGAAGAGGTCCTTCACGATGTTGTAGCCCGGCCACTGGTCCGAGCAGACGGGGGTCCAGGCGGCGGGCACGAAGGAGAGGACGACATTCTTCTTCCCGCGGTAATGGCCCAGGGCGACCATCTGCCCTGCGATGGAGGGCAGCGTGAAGTCCGGCGCCCTGTCGCCGACCTTCACCTTGAGGACGCTGTCGACGGGCTTGAGCTCTCCCGTCGAGAAGAGGTTGTCCTTGTAGGCCTCGGAGTGGGTCTGCGCCAGGGCCGACGTCCCGAGGGCAAAGGCAAGCACGAGGATGATGAGTGCGGCTGTTTTCGTCATGGCGTCCCCCCTACAGCCCGGCCGCCTTCTTCAGCGTTTCCAGGAAGGCCGGGACCTCGCCGAACGCGCCCAGCCTCGCGTGGGTCACGCTCTGGGTACCGTCCGGATTGAGCCTGACCGCAATGAAAAAAGGCGTCCTCACCTCGCCGCATTTTTTGTGGATGTCGTAGTCGGGATCCGGGAAAACGGGGAAGGGAACGCCGTATTTTTTCCGGAATACCTCCACCTCGTAGGACGAGTTGCCCGCTCCCACCCCGATGATCTTGATCTTTCCCCCGGCTGCGGGGTCCTTCTCGATCGCCTCGTGGAGCCGGTTCACGACGGGGGCCTCCTTCTGGCAGAAGGGGCAGTACATGCTGAGGATCTCGATGAGCACGAGATTGGCCTTGATGTCGGCCATCCTGAAGGTCTTTCCCCAGCCGGAAAGTCCGAGATAGTTCCGGTCTGCGCGCTCGCCGGGAACCGGGAGCGTCAGGTCGAACAGCCTGTCGCCGGGTCTGGGCTGGACGCCCTGCGCTGCGGCCGTCGCACCGGACAGAAGCGCGGCTGCCGCCACCGCTGCCGCCACCGCGAGAACCAGGATTCTCTTCATGGAAAACCTCCTTTGTGGTCGCCTCTTCCGTCAGGATGCCCAGAGAGTACCAGAATCCCGGGCGATGCAAAACAAAAAACATCGCCAGCCTGCGGCCCGGGCAAATAGGGATTGACAGGCCCCGGCGCCTGTGGCACGAAGAATCATTCCGTGTTATCGGGGGTTTCATGTCGGAGGTCATCCGTTTCGGCGTCTCCCTGGAGAAGAATCTCCTTCTGCGGTTCGACCGGCTGATCCGGGGGAAAAAGTACACGAACCGCTCCGAGGCCATCCGGGATCTCATCCGCCGGGAAATGGTCAAGGAGGCATGGGAAAAGGGCGGGGAGGTGGCCGGTGCCATCACCTTCATCTACGACCACCACCAGCGCGACCTACTCAACCGGATCATGGATCTCCAGCACGACCACCAGAAGATCATCCTCTCGACCCAGCACGTCCACCTCGACCACGACCACTGCCTGGAGATCGTGGCCGTCAGGGGCTCCGCCGGGGACGTCCTCGAACTGGCCGATGCCCTGAAGGCGCTCAAGGGCGTGCGGCACGGCACGCTGAGCATGACGGGCACGGGAAAAGAGACAAAGTGAAAAGGGGTCGCGAAACAAGTTTGCCGGCGGAAAACCGCTGTTCGGCCCCTTTGACGGTGAGCAGGATGGCGGAAATCGATGCCTAAAATCCTTTTTTGCGGAAAGGGGGGGAGCGGGAAGAGCACCCTGCTGTCCCTCCTCGCCCTGCACCTGAGCGAGACGCGCGATGTCGTCGTCATCGACACGGACGAGTCCAATACGGGGCTTGCCCGGATGATGGGCCTCGATCCGCCCGGGCAGACGCTCATGGATTTTCTCGGCGGGAAGGACTCCGTTCGCCGGAAGATGGGGCCCCGGGGCGCCCCGGGTGAATCGCGGGCCTTCTTCCCCGCGGCGGGCGTCGCCGGGGGAAGCTTCCCCGGGGTCTGCGAGAGCGCCAGGGGACGCATCCGTCTGGCCAGCGTCGGGAAGATCGAGCACGCCCACGAGGGGTGCGCCTGCCCCATGGGCGTCCTGGCCCGCGACGTTCTCGGCAACGTGCCGGCCGGGGCTGACCGCTGGGTCCTCGTCGACACGGAGGCCGGCATCGAGCACATCGGCCGGGGTCTGCTCGAGGGGATGAACGCCGTGGTGGTCGTCGTCGAGCCGTCGCACGACGCCGTGGCCCTGGCGGGAAAGATCGTGAAACTCGCCGCCGGAGAGGGCAGGCGATGCCTGGCGGTGCTGAACAGGGTCGCTGACGGGACGGAGTCCCTCCTGAAAGAGGCGCTTGCCCGGGTTGGCATCGAAACCGCCGCGACATTGGCAAACAGCCAGGCCGTCGCCAAAGCGAACCTGCTCGCCCGCCCCCTGGCCCTCGAGCCCTTCCGGAAGGAGATCGGGAAACTGGCGGAGGCCCTCGAGCGATGAGGTCCGCCGTGAATGCGCTGCTGCTCCTGGCGG
>Ga0255346_1003861_pt1 | contig 17146 bp, 12 predicted proteins | sample wastewater_treat_FD_194410 | JGI IMG/M metagenome (GOLD analysis project Ga0255346, IMG submission 194410) | Wastewater microbial communities from Lulu Island WWTP, Vancouver, Canada - plant22 | ecosystem: Engineered > WWTP > Wastewater > Unclassified | place: Canada: Vancouver, British Columbia... | reverse complement strand
ACGGCAAGGGCATCATTGTAAAGCGGATCAGCCAGAATTTTCTCCTTTAATCCGCCGAACTGAAGGCCCCAGCCACGCTGATAACCTTCATACACATTTCGTCCGTTTCTTATACCATCAACCAATCCCTTCAGCTCAGGAAGGTAAGATACGTGCGGCACGGACTGCCGGGTAAATATCTTTTTAAGAATCATCTTCTAACCCTTTACGGCGCGAATGTAGTGCTGCCCGGGTCCGAGGTGTCCATATACCTCCGACCAGTAAAAATGCAATGCGGCTTCTCTGAAGCCCGCTCTTTTTATATCCTCGACGAATTGCCAACCAAAATCGGTAAATACAAGCGATCCATCATCGGATAGCGGATTGCCATGCAAAACGGGCGGAAGGATATTGTGCACTTTGCCATTAATTATTTCGGCACGACGCACGTTATCTTCCCTGTCCAGATGAAAGGGAACCGTCATCAACAGTTCGCCCCCCGGTTTCATTACCCGGCACATCTCCCGCAATGCCTTAATCGGGTTTGCAACATGTTCAAGAACATCGTTGCTGATAATACAATCAAAGCTTCCACTTCCAAAGCTTAGTTTTTCCGCATCTTCGTGTCTTATTCCCTTTACAATTTTCCCCGGCGTCAGTTCCGGACCCAGATACTCACTGCCGGTATAGAGTGCCCGCGGCAAGCAGTCGTTCAGCCATTTATAAACAGGCGTAATCTGCTCCATAAGATACACTGCCGGCATCCTGTCGCGGAAACGTTGAATGGTGCGAATTGCTTCAAAGACAATCTTTCTTTGTCGGTTATTCAAGCCACAACTCGAACAAACCAGACGCTCGCGCCAATTGGGTATCCACACACCTCGGTCTTTAACGGCACCGCATTGCTGATCCACCAGATACTCTACTTCACGTTCGCAAACCCTGCAGTAACCCAGCAGATGGTAGGTCGATGCTTCACCGTTCTCAAAGACGATGCGCTGCTCGGTTTCACGGCATATTTGAAATTCCCGAGAATGCGACCAGTCATCATATTCAGCCTTAGTTCCGGCAGTGAAAGTAATTTCGAGTGGATCCTCGGGCTGATCCATGCATATTCCCCCATCGGATCTATTCGGGGACACTTCATTAAGGGGCTTGCGTACTATCTTGCTGCTATCGACGCCGATATCCTTCAATAACGCCTCAACCGTATTGACACCGGCCTCGAGAGAGTAATTGCGTCGCACAAAATCCAGGCCACCTCGTGAACATGAATCCCACAACTCCGAATCCCGATACAGTTGCACTACTGCGTCAGCAAAATCCGAGGGATCGTCTGCTACCAGGACGCCGTCTCCGTCCGTCAAATCCATCCCCTCAGCACCGATTGAGGTTGCTACGCAGGGTACCCCATAGCTCAAACTGGTACCGATTTTGCCCTTTATCCCGGCGCCGTAACGCATTGGCACCACACTCATTCGGCAACGATCCAGCACTTCTCGCAGGTCCTCCACGAAACCGACCACCTTGATTCCATCACCTTCAAGAGCCAGAACTTCCGGCGCGGGGTGACTGCCTACTATGTAGAAGACCGCGTCAGGCAATCTTCGTCTGATCAATGGCAATATTTCTGCAGTAAACCAAAGGACTGAGTCAATATTAGGCTGATGTTGAAAACCGCCAATGAAAGCAATGCCGTCACGCTGGTCGAACAGTGTCTGAGGTCCAGGGATCTCAATAGCCCAGGGGAAGAGATACACTTTACTTTTTTGACCTTTCGTGGCCGGTTCCTTGTCCAACAGTTTTTTTTCAAAAGAACTATGCACGATGGTAGCATCCGCAGCCTGAATAATACGCACTTCTCGTTTTTGTGTCTTCTCAGCCGCTCGCCGCATTTCATCAGAATCAGCTAGTTCCGCTTCGCGCAGTTCTCTCAGATAGTGCAGATCGGACGTATGAAATACTAATTTCGCATTGGGGCAGTATTTACGAATTGCCGCCAAATTACGTTCCGCCGCCAATAGCCTGAAAACGACAACAACATCATATTGTTCCCCGTTTTGAGACAAATATTGCTCTATCGACGTGACATATGGTGCATACAGACACTCCACCCCAATCCGTTGAAGGTCTTTCGTATAGGGATCCATGTAAAGCAGGTTGTCTTCCGGGGCGAAGGTTACTTTGAACCCCAATCCCTGCAGAATGCGCATGATATTAAGCGCGGTGATCGAACCGGCATCCTGATCAGGGGTTGGTGTGCAATGATCCAGCATCAGTGCACGGCCACTTACTCCGCGGTCTTTTTCCTGTTCAGGGTTCACTCCCGGAACACCGTGTCCCGCAATCACTTCTTTCCAGCGAGTAAAAAGCTTATTTGCATTCTCCACCTGGTACGCCTTAACGCCCGAAGAAACCTCCGTGCCGGATGTTATGCCTTCGAAGTGGATCACCTCGGACAGGGGTTGATACAGCACTCGATAGCCGGCTTGGCGAACACGGAAAGCGAGATCGGAGTCCTCTCCATAGGCAGGCAAATAATGCTCGTCAAAACCGCCCAGACGGTCGAACAGCTCTTTAGTGATCATCAAAGACGCGCCGGAGCAGTAATCCACGTCGCGAAGATAGTTGAACTCTGGCTTGTTTGGGTCCTGCAACCGCCCATAATTCCAGCCCGACCCATCCTGCCAGATAATGCCTCCAGCTTCCTGCAGGCGCCCGTCGGGATAGACCAGCTTCGAGCCGACAAGTCCGGCCTGGGGAACGCAGTTAAAAGTATTTACTAATTCATCCAGCCAGCCGGGCCTGACAACGGTGTCGTTGTTCAAAATCACAATCAGTTTCCCGCGTGCCCTTTTTGCCCCCCGGTTACAGGACCTGATAAAACCGAGGTTTTTTCTGTTTTTAATAACCCGTATGCCCCTTATATCCTTCAGCACCTTCAGTGTATCGTCTGGCGATTTGTCATCAACCACAATAACCTCGAAGCTGTAATGTGTTCTATGCGAACGCAGTGACCGCAAGCATTGATAGGTGTACTTAATCTGTCCGAAAACCGGGATTATAATAGAAACTGTTGGCTTATCGGGATACAAGAGATCGAAGGGCTCACCTGGAAAGGTAGGTTCATCATATTTGTATTGCGATAGGGTTGCACCAGGTAGTTGACTTTTCCATAAACTATATGAGAGGGTATGCGAAAAAATAGTGGGGGAAAATCTGTATAAAAACCCCTTAAGTCGATTCCTTATGAGTGTGGAAACCGGGAGGTGGTGATATGTCTTGCGAAAAAGCGCCACCATAAACATTTTTGGTTCTTGCTGGGCAAAACGAATTATCGTAACAAAGCGACGCAGCAATTTTGTAATTGTCACAAGAAATGCGTCGGCAATAGCACGGCACTCTTTAGCAAGATGGCGAAATGTAGTTGCAATTTTAATGACCAATGAAGCCCCGAAAGCAATAAATTGATCACCGCAATTAGATAAGTATTGTCTGATTGCTGAACGTCTTAATGCTATCTTCCCAAGAAATGAGGCAAATAGCTTACTTGTTTTACTAATATAGTCGCATTTAACTTTTAGTAATAGAGTTTTTAAGCTAACTGTTTTTTCCTCAGCTGTCGCTCTTTCCCGGTTAATCAAAGTGTTTAATCTATTTATCTCTTCTTTTGCTGTCGCTCTTTCCTGGTTAATCAAAGTGTTTAATCTATTTATCTCTTCTTTTGCTGTCGCTCTTTCCTGGTTAATCAAAGTGTTTAATCTATTTATCTCTTCTTTTGCTGTCGCTCTTTCCTGGTTAATTGTCAATATAAGCGATGCGACGGGTTCAGAATCATGGACAGCCTGCTCCATCACACTATTTGGTACAGAAGGTAGTTCCAGATCTGAGGCTATGGCAAATAAGTAAGTTGGTTGCTTGAGGCCGGTAACCGAAGCACTGTTCATTCTGCTTATGTCATATGTTATTATTGGAACATTCGAAGCTTCTCCGAACAAGGCTGATCCATAAATAATGCGCTGTCCCAATATAGAATAGTAGCTAAAATATCTTTTTAACAGGGATTCCAGTTCTTCTCTGTTAAGTTCTCTAACATGAAATTCATTGCAAATACCTAATTTCTCGGAATAAATACACCGATCAGGTGTCGATAGAACCAGCAATCCCGAAGGTCGTAACACCCGTTTGATTTCTTTTAACATTTCTTCGTGCTGATTATGATGTTCCAGGGTTTCAAAGCTAATAACGCAATCTACACTCCCGTCTCCTAAAGGAACTGCGTCACAGTTCCCTTCCATAAAAGTTAAGTTGCTTTTAAAATAATTTTCTTGAGCGGCAATTATTGACTCTTGATTAATATCCACACCGACAACACTTTTCGCGGTTTCGGCAAGAACAAAACTGCCATAACCGTCCCCGCAGGCTATATCAAGAACATCTTTGCCTTCAACCAGATGCTTCACAGCAAGATAGCGATGCCAATGCTCCAAGGCAATATTGCCGCCTATCGTTGGTATATATCTTTCCCCTGTAAACTCCACCAACACCCCCTAAGTTAGAGCCTGGCTTCTATCGCTAATCCTGCCGGATATTCCAGACAATGGATTGTGCAGGAGGTAAACCCTGCCGACAACACACTTGTCCAAAAATCAGCTCCGAATTCCGTCTTAACCAGAAGATCCGGAGACTCGTTATCTGCGCAGCCATGATAACTATCTGACAATCCAACTCTTGACCGACTCAATCTGCCGACAACTACCGGAACAGTAAATATACAACGGCCACTTTCTTTTAAAACACGACGGCATTCCAGGAGTGCCGTTTCCGGATAATCTACGTGCTCCAAAGTGTCCGAATGGACAACAAGATCGAACGTATTACTATCAAGCGCTAACTTCATTATATCGTACTGAGGGTAACTGGCCAGATAATGGCCTGGCATTAATTCAAGATATTTATTCAATGTTCCGGCCGTATTTATCTCCAAGACCTTTAACCCGGAGCTTTCCGAAGAACGGCAGAACTTCTCAAAAGTATCTCCATAATCGAATGCTTTAACAATGGCTTCCGCAAGAGCCATAGATCTCATGTTACTACCACACGTTTGACAACAGCAACCCTGCTGACGATTGATATATCGCGCCTCTATTTCGGACAACTGCCAGGCAGTAATCAACTCCGGCCAAAGAACTTGTTGATCAACAAACCGGTCTCCACCGCAAACAGGACATCTATTCAAAAATTTATTCAGGCCGACATCCGTCACGCAACTTATCTCCTCAGAACTAACTTATGATATTCCAATTTCAGAAAAGTCTATTCCACTATAATAAGCAGTCAGCTCTTTTATATGGTTTCGGCACTCTTCCGGTAATTTATTGCCACGCCCGGCAATGCCAACATTTTTCCTTGTATGCATTGTACCGGCGCGATCAACTGCATTAGCGACATCTTTTTCGGAAACTTTTATATGCCATTCTTTACAAATGATTTGCACAACCTTTAACGGATCTTTAATTAACTCTTCATACGATACCTGGACTTTATCGGAACAATTATGCCAGGAAACAAAAAAATTAAAATACCAGGGCATAACCATGGAAGCAACAAACTTTGCCGCACGATTTACATCCCATTTAACAATATCCTTGGGAACGAATGCCATAGGGTAAACGATGCTTTCCGACTTATGATGATCGATCAAACTGGCAACAACATCATAAATATTCCGAATCAAAACCACCGGTTTTAAATTAAACTCTTTCATGTATTTCTCTGTGACTTCAGAATACCGGACATGATGCTGAGCAACCAAATTGTGATCCGTTAACAGAGCATCATCTGTCTGGAGACGATTGAAGCAAAGCTCCTGTTCACGTCTGCCATACCCGGGGACCCAGGATGTAACCCTAAAATCGGGAAGATTTGATATAACAGTTGCAAGGTAAGTTGAACCTGACTTCGGCATACAAGCGACAAGAATTTTGTGTCGGTCATCCATAAGATATTCTATTCCTTTTTATTTTGTGCTATTTTTAACATGAATGATCAATTCATTGAATACTTTTATTCACAGTAATGAATGCGAGGGTTAATGATCACGGCTGGTACTTTTGGATTTACCTGTCGCTTGCCGGCAAGATATTCTATCCTCACCCTGATTGCTCCTGATTTTTTATTTAACTTAATTTTGCAATCAGCATATCCCTGGGGATTGATCTCAAAGTTGTCCTTTGCCAATATTTGATTGCCGCTAAATATTGTGAGCGCAAACTCTCCTGCCACAGCTTTTCGCCACGGGGGAGCTATATGTTTTGCAAAATGTGCTTGAAATTCATTCATGCGCTGACCATTGGAGTCAAATTGAAATTCGATTGATGTGTCAGGCTTGATAAATATTACGTCGTCGCCATTCTCATAATATCTCAAAATTCCGCTTCTAACAGGATTCAAATCGACGCGCCATCCTGAATACTTTTTGTCGTCATGCCCCAGCGAACTAACTATATATTGCAAGGTTTTGTTAAGTTTAGAGACCTTTTTTGGGAAAAGCGCATCTTCGGCAAAACATCGCATCATATCTCGACTAACACCCTCAATATCAACAATGACGTAGTTGTCAAACCGCGAGACTTTGCCTATCCCATGATCAACCAACAACCGGCAAAAACGACCTAAGGGATTGTCGGGAAAATAATTTTGAACTACCAAGTGCGAAACCTTCTTTTCTTCCAACAGGTCTATAAATTTGTCGGCATTAGATATTAAATATGGTCTTCCACTAAGAATAGAGTTAGCTGTCTCGATTCGGCAACCTACATGATAGAGCGCAACGGGTCCACCACCAAGAGCCACGCAAGATCGGGAGTCAAGCGATTTCATGTATTTATGAACATCTTTCAACCCATTTCTCCGGAGAATGCCATTTTCTATTTCTGTTTTATTAAGAGGCAACTGATTAAACACCTCATCGAAACCCCTGGTGCCGGAGTGCCACGATTGAGCCGAAACAAATGCAATGGGCATATTCCCTACGATGTAAACAGAAAATATGAGTACAAGAAACAGAGAATAATTGGGAAGATACTTAAAGGCACTTGCACCAATTGTTACCATAATTAATAGAGGCACCAAATAATAGTTCCCATCTCCCCCCATGTTCTTTATATTATTGAAAACAAACCCGATGAAAAAGAAGATCATCACCCCCGAAGATATAACCAATAACGATTCCCAAGCACCGCGTTTAAATTTTATAAACCAAAATATTGCCAGAAGCATTAAGGGAACAACGATATTGGATACCCAAGTGATTGACTGCCGCACACCGGTCGGCTTCAGTAAAAAGTCTACTAGAAGAGGCAATGAATCGGTTTTTGAATATTGCGTAATAACTGGTCCGTAGGGATAATTATATTTTAATCCCAGTAAGTCGTATAAAGATGACACTAATGGCGATGTTTCGGCTAATCCCACAAATGGTACACCGGTAATGGCAAACGTGCGCCAGGTGACAACACAGAACACGATTAAGAACAGGAATGCCATTGATATGTATAACCCATTCCACAAAGGACGTTGCTTTCTGATACTAAAACCAGTAACAATACAGAGGGTGATAAAGAATACAAGATAAGGAATGACCGACAACTTGACTGCAAGAGATAGAATGGTTAACGCTATCGCAGCAGTCAAAAAAGTAAAACTTTTTTCGCTAATGGCTTTGAAAAAATAAAAGACTCCCAACAAAAAAACAAAACCGCAAAACAGATCAGCTTTAGCAGATGTCGCATCAACTGTTACGACAGGAATACTTATCAGAACAACAGACATCAGTAGTTTCTGGTTAATAGTCAGCTTATAGTTATCCCAGAATTCATGGGCAGCAATCAACAGAATGCCGAAAGATATAACGCTGAGCATTTTACTAATAAAGAAACTATTAAAATATTGCAGAGGAAAAAGCAGAATTTCAAAAAATTTGGGATATTGATGCACCCAATTTCCAAGCAAGTTGAGATTTTCAAAAAAGCTGCCGTTAACATTTAAGACTTCATTTACTCTCAACGAGTACCATGCTTCATCATAGTTAATGCCATAACCTGCTTTGGCCACGAGCATCAATAAACCAGCAAACAACAATACCGAATTGAATCTGGTTAAATGTCCACATGTGTATATATTATGTACGGCGGATAATAATTTACTTAATAAAGATTCTTTGAAAGCTTTGGCATAAAACAACACAAGAAATATTGTTAACAGACCAAGCAAAAGCGGCTGTGTCGCCTTAAACAGCAACGACAGTATCATTGCCACCAAGACATATATGGATGCCCCGGATATAAAAAAAGTAGGAATTTTATACATTGAAATCCGCGTAAAAACAAAATAACCAATCCCCACCAATGAGTCAGCAAAAAGAATCGTAGCACACAGTATGAAATCAACGTTATGACGCCTTAGATAGGCTTCTGTTACAACTATTAAAATCAAATATTTCCATTTTCCATCCCCGAGAAATCCGCATAAAAAAATACCAAGGCCTGCTATCAATAATTCCAAACCGCCTTGGCGAAAGGGCGCTTGCCGAAAATGCCAATGATATTGGTTCTGATAAAAATCGGACAGGGGGATGAACACAAACACTGCCGCAATCAGGGCCATAGCTATCATCATTAGATGGCGTGGCTGTAATACTTTTTTTGTATTTTGAATAATTATTTTATATTCCAATTTACGTTCCTATTGAAACCATATAAATCTAAAAAGTGACGTTACTGGCCACCTTCATTGTGATGGACATTCATTCTTGACATCGCGACAGGCTTTGAATGGTCATTAAGCATTTGCAATATGTTTCATTTTTTTGCCAAAATAAACCACACTCCGCCAATAGCGGCATAGGCAATCCAGACTAATCTGTTCAGAAAGGCAATGGCCACAGCAGATGACCCCGTTACGCCAAAAAGAACCAAACTGAAAGCGGTAGCTCCCTCAATCAAGCCCAACCCCCCAATGGTGACGGGGACAATAGATACAAATGCTGTGAAGAAAAGCACAAAAATCAAATCCACCAAACTTATATATTCATTGAAATAAAGAACAAAATAATAAAACCCAACTGCTCTTAATACGTGAAAACAGATAGAAACAAATATCACCCATAGCCACACAGGAAGCCTTACTTCTTGTATTTCTGTTTTGCATTCTTTCAGAAAATTCAGAATTTTTCTCCACCAAGTTTTTATTTTTGACCGAAAGCATAACCCTGGGATCAGTGTAAGAGCGACAGATACTGCAAACCATTCGGGCATATGCAAACCTGACAGACTTACGGAGCTTATTTCTCCGAGCCGGGAAAGCAGAGAACTTCCTCGCATAAAAAGATAGATCATGCCGGCAAAAAAGAGTGTGCCCATTCCCACAAAGCGGTCGATAAAAGACAGCGTTACGGGTCTTGCCCAATTACAATTCCCGATGTTTCTTAAATGGAATATTCTGTATGCATCGCCTCCCACACTCGACGGTAAAAACTGATCCATAAATAAACTAATGAGGACAATTTTTAGAGTTTCCTTATATGATACCGTAATATCTCCGACGAGAGCATGCAAGCGTAAGGTCTGCATCCCAACGAAGGCCAAGGACATCGCCAATATTCCGCAAACGAGGAAAACCGGATCGCCGTTTCCGAAAGACGAGTATATCTGCCGGTAATCAACTTGCCAAAAGAGCCAAGCCAACAACAAAAGACCCAACAAAACTTTGCCAGCATAAAGAAAGGTTTTCCTATTTAGCATGTGATTTAGAGTGAACCGGTAAGCTTACGAAAAATAGTAATAATTGTCGAACGGACAGAAAGCGGCAGTCTGAACAGATATTTTTCCAAAAAAGTGCGCAACCAGCCCAATAAAATTCCCGGATGCAAAAAATTGCCGGAGCTCATGGCGGACAAAGGATAACCCCACATTTCTCCTACTCGTCCGCATATCTTTTCTGCCAGTTCCAATTCTTTGCCGGCAAGCTGTTTCTTCCACTCGTTAAGATTAGATGCATCCGGAGGAATAGCAAGTTTTTGATGCCAGCTATATTGCTGTGCGATCTGATGCGCTCTCCCTTTGTGATAGTCGAGCATTTCTTCGCACATGGGCAATTCGAGGAAATCGCAAATTCTTTTAAGTTCTTTTCCCGCATCCAGGATAATATCTTCGTAACGGACCAGAATAAATCTATCCGGAAACTCACGACTCATCTCGAAAATACTTTTGTTATATACGTTCCAGCGATACGCAAGTCCTGCTGTACTATGCAAGTCAAACCGGACATTTTGATAAGAAACGATATTGCTCCGGTAATCCCTGATCAAATGAATGAACTTTGCCTCCGGAAAAATTTCCAGTATTTCCCTTCCAAAAAGCGCATACAGTGGATTCTTATCACCCAAATATGCCGTGTTTGATTTTCCTTTCGCTATGGCATTTTCGAGATAAACCTGTGCACATAAATCTCCGAAAGTTGATCCCTCCGGTAAATCCATTAGGCGCGCCCGGAGGGACCCGACGTCAAGCGACCAATTCAGCATTCTTTTTTCCAGCCATATATCCTGAAGAAATTGTTTTCTTCTTTTTTTTGATATTTCGCCGCCGATCCCCTTATATTTTCTATAAAGGTTCATCACAAATTGCCCTTCGGGTGCAATCGATATTTCCGGATGGATATCCAGCATGGATGAAAGCAAAGTGGAGCCGGAGCGGCCGCGGCCTAAGATAAATATCATATTTTTGCTAATTGGTTTCTTGCTCATAAAAAATTCTCGCATTCGTTAAGAGACATCCAATTCAAATTTTAGGTACGTCAAACGCCTTCCTAGCCTCTATTCAAAGGATAAAATGGCATCTATGACCTTTTGTTGGTCACTTTGCTTTAAGTTATTGTAAAACGGCAACCGAATGATCCGGTCACTGATGTCCTCCGCCACCGGGCAATCGCCTTTTTTCCCTCCCAGTTTTTTTCCCATGACAGAAAGATGAAGAGGCAGATAGTGAAATACACTATATATACCTTTCGATCTCAGGTGGGCTATCAAAGATTGTCGTTTGCAAAGGGAAGGCATAATCAGAAAAAACATATGGAAGGCCTGGCCACAATGCTTCGGTACGAATGGAATCGATACATCATGACTGACCGCCCAATCTTTCAAATGCTTGTAATAACACAGCCAGACGTTTTTTCTTTCTCTCTGAATAAGTTTCCGCGCTTTTAGTTGAGCATAGAGAAATGCCGCAAGGATATCCGACATAATATAACTGGAACCAACATCAACCCAAGTATATTTATCTACCTGTCCCCGGAAAAACTTGGAACGATTAGTTCCTTTTTCAAGTATAATCTCCGCTCGTTCAACGTAACGGGAATCGTTGATAATCAATGCGCCGCCTTCCCCGCAGGTGATGTTTTTTGTCTCATGAAAGCTTTGCGTAGCCAGACTGCCGAACGTTCCCAAATATTTGCCTTTATATTTTCCGAACAAGCCGTGGGCATTGTCTTCAACAACCGGAATTTCATAATCGGACGCAGCAGAAAGGACAGCATCCATTTCACAACCGACGCCGGCATAATGAACGGGAACAATTGCTTTGGTGCGGCGGGTAATGAGCCTTTTCAAAAGAGTCTCGTCCATATTCAGAGTATCCGGCCTGCTGTCGACAAAAACAGGCTTTGCACCTCGTAAAACAAAGGCATTGGCTGTGGAAACAAAGGTAAAAGACGGCAGGATAACTTCATCGCCGGGCTTGATATTGAGCAACAAAGCGCTCATCTCCAGCGCATGTGTGCAGCTTGTCGTAAGCAACACACGGTTTACTCCAAGTTCCTTCTCCAGGAGAGCAGAACATTTTTTCGTGAAATCGCCGCCTCCGGAAATATGAGCGTTGGCAAAAGCCTTCTTGATATAGGTGAGTTCTCCGCCCACCATGGTGGGCCTGTTAAAATCAACTTTTATAGACATACTTTTTTCTTTCAGAGAGACACCTTCATTCCGATATCCGGCAAAATATTGCACCGGTTCGTTTTATTACTTCAGTGAGGTCTTTCTCCTACTTTCCTGGCCGGACTGCCGACATAAATCCCCCACGAATCGCAATCTTTATTCACGAAACTTCCCGCACCTACTACAACTCCATTACCGATGGTAACGGGCATAATCGTGGAGCGCGCACCGATATATACATCGTTGCCTATTATTAATTCACCACCCAGCGTTTTTGTCGCACCTTCTTCCAACCCATCAACCATTTTTAAACCAGGAACATGATGCGAATAGGTTGCGGACAGAAATACAGTACCGGGACCGGTTGAGACACGGTCACCCAAAATGGTTAATCCGCCTCCCCAAAATACCGTGTGCGGCTGTACGTCGGTATACTCTCCAATTTTTACACCCTTCCCGGCAAAAATAAATACAAAATCGGCAATCCGACAATGTCTGCCTAATTCTACTACCTCCGGCAGAACTATTTTAGCCAGAGGGAAAATTTTCACTCCTTCGCCGCAGGCCTTTAATTTACTTTTTACATTTTCACCCATGAGGTGAGCACCTTCGATATTAAATTCCATGCTGTCTCCCTTCTCCTGTCACCTAAGCTTCTTGAAACATTTTTTTTCTTTTTTCAACAAGATATTGAAATCTTTGGTTTTGCATCTCTTTCTTATAATCAATCAGCATATCTTCAAAACTGTATTGGGGACACCAATCCAGTTCCTTTTTTGCCTTCCCGTTATCGTAAATGAAGGAATCCATCTTATGCTCTTTTTCCGGTTTGGTTACAAAAACAGGCTTTGTGTCGCCCCTCCAGAATACTCTCGCTGTCAGTTCGACTTGTTCCTGCAACGTCAGATAAGTTCCGGAAGCAATATTATATAAGCCCCGGACATTTTCCTTTTCGAGCGCTTTCATGAAAGCGCTAACGACGTCCTTTACATAGATAATATCCCTCCCGACCGAACTGTCACCCCATATCTCCAACGGCTTACCGGACATGGCATTTTCTATGAACGTTTGAAATCCGGTGAGAATAGGTTTTCCCTCTTTAAATATTTCCGTGTGCGGTCCGTAACCGTAAACGGGAGGCAGACGAAAAATAATGCTCTTGATGCCGTGTTCATTTTCATAATATTCTATGCAATCCTGCGCGGCGGTTTCCGAAATGCTGAATAGAGCATATTCACCGCTGTTTTTCTGACACCGCCCGTCTTCCTCCCGAATCGCTTTCTTTCTGCTCCATAACCCCTGAGTATTTCTGTGCGAACTGGCATAAATAAGTTTACCGACCTCGTTCTTCCGGCAAAACTCGAGAATGTTTAATGTTCCTATGACATTAACCTTTATATAATTTCTCGGATCGAAACTCTTTGAGCTGATGTTGGCCGGCTGGAGTGCGGCAACATGAATAACGGCATCGTATTTTTTTGAAGGAATTTTCTCAAAATTATCTTTATCGGTAATATCAATGAAGAGATAGGAAATGCTCTTCTCTTTATAATATTCTTTCCCAATCTCACTAATGTCTGATGCTACCACACGATAGTTCTGCCGCAATAATTCGTCAATCAGGTAGGTACCGATGAAACCTGCGGCGCCAAAAACAAGTATCTCTTTTGTACTCATGATTTTAAAATTACCTCTTTAATATGGGCATTGCCATGCAGAAACTAATTGCCTGCCGGAGAGTCATCGGCATTTTTTTCATAAATATCCCGAATAATCGAAAGCGGCCGGTTCTTTACTTCCTGAAAAACTTTTGCCAAATAAATTCCAATTAGTCCCAAACAGAAAATACCGATCCCGCCCATCAACCAAATAGAAACGATGACCGATGACCAACCGAGCAGATACTCATCCAAAAAAAGTCTTTTAATAATCAGTATCATCGCTTCTATTCCCGCAATCAGCGATATTGCCAATCCGATATAAAACACAAAAACAAGCGGCTTGCTACTAAATGAGGTTACAGCGCTCACCAGTAAAGAGATCCTTTTTCGAAAAGTATAAGAAGAACCAGATCGACCTTTTTTTTCTACCATCATTGGTATTTGACTGAAACCAGCCAAGAAAAATATACCATCAATGAATAATTCTCTATCGCGAAAACGAAGTAGAGCATCAACATATCGGCGCGACATTATTCGGGAGGTAATCATGTTGGGAATGACAGATACTTCCGAAACCAGATTGAAGAAATACCAGAACCAGGCCCCGCCCAAACGGCGGACAACTCCTCCTTTTCGATCATTTTCAACACCATAAACCACATCCGCCTTCGTTTTCTTCATCTCGGCAAAAAACTCAGGAAGTTTAAGTGGATCCTCTTCGAGATCACAGTCTATCAAAAAAACATGCCGCCCGCGGGCATATTCAAGGCCAACCATAATTGCGCGATGTTGCCCGAAATTTCTGGACAGATCAATCACACGGACACGAGCATCTTTTTCGACAAGAGCTCTTGCATTCTCAAGAGAATTGTCAGGCGACCCGTCATTGACAAAAACAATCTCATACGACGCAGAAACAGCAGCGGCAGCTTCAGAAGAACGTCTGTAAAATTCAGTAATGAAACTTTCTGAATAGTACATCGTCGTTACGATGGAAAGATCAACTTGTTTTTCTTTAACAGAATCCATTCGCTCTCCTTATGTGATTCATTCCACAATTAAATCACTTTAGCCATATACACATCAAAGCAGGTTTATAGTATTTTTAACTTCATATAATCAGGTGCAGACCTGCCACAGTTAAACAACAAATCAAGGATGGAAACGCCGTGCACGAAAGAACCCCATAGCTGCGGATATTCCGGATAGCCGGAGTAGTCAAACCAGGTCAGCTTGATGCCTTGTTCGGCAAACAAATTGTCTTCGATGTAGTCTCTGGCAGCCGGGCCTGAAATGTATTCGGCGGCGCCGGACTGAAGGCAGAGGTCCACCAAGCGTTCTGTTTTGCCTTCCCGAACGGCGTAATCCCAGGAATTGCTGATAACGGTTTTGATCCCCAGATAATTGCACACCGTTTCGATGAAACACCGGTTCAACTGGGAAAGATGTGAAAAAACAGAACCCAGATACAGCGGTTTAAATATTGACGCAATTTCCTCAAAGTGGAAAGCCCGCCGATAGTTGTTCTCCAGAGTCTTCCAGTGTTTGGCCTTCCATTTATTATCCGGCAATTCAACATCCCGAATACGCCGGTCAATACACTGCCCAACCGGTATGGAAATCCACTGGACTCCCTGTGGCGTTTTGATTTGATTTCGATTGCGCCAATCATTCTTGGTAAACTGCATATCGTCATATAAAATAAATTCGTCCACCGCGGCAATAATGTCAAAATAACCTTTCCACGGAATATAGTTGGACTGAAGAATGGCGACTTTTTTATTTTTCACGTTCTAAAAATTACTGTTTACGATGAAAATAATAAAATTTATTTTACAGTTTATTGTATTTAAATTGTGTTAGATGACGTTTTTAGTTTTCAGAATAACTTTTTTAAGGATACCATACAATTCATGAAGTATTGATTTATTTTGTAGGTTTTCAAAATGTTGTTGCAGACTTTGCAATTCATCTTGATCAGGGTCTCCTGGAGGTTGATTGAGAATCAACTGATAATAATCATTTGCTCGCTTGCTCTCTCTGCTCTTCGGATTAAATGAAGAAACAGGTTCATCAATCTTTGAACTGTTGATTCTCTCCTTTAATGGCAGAAGGCAATCGGCATTATATTCCTCCCCCAAAAAACTAAAGCAACTGCGCAACGTCGATTCAGGTGATTTAATAAACTCAGCATAATCAATACGCAACACCTTGTCCTTACCCAGCGCTTTCTCACCCTTAACGGCATATTCAACATGCTTCAGCCAATGTTCATAGGCTTTTGCTTCATCATGGTTCGCTCCGGCGCTTCCCGCTTGAGAAAAATTCATTAAAGAACGTGCAACCTCGTTCGGATCACGAAGCAAATGTATAAATCGGGCTCCCGGAAAAAGCAAAGATAAGCTATATATGTAAAATACATTCTCCGGTGTCCCATCCACCCAGCGAAGCTTCGGATCAGACGCATTGCGGACAACTTGCATGTTCTTGTTACTAGTCGGGGATGTAAATGTTTCTTCCCCGGTTTTCATTTTTTCATTAATCTCTCTTTCTGTTAATCCCAGCTTTTGCAGGGAACTCTTTTGTATAAACCGCAGGCGAGGCTCACGAGTATCTACAATAAACTGGTCAACCGTCCGGCCAAAAGCGGCATAAAAATCCGCTTCCTTCCAGTCAAGAGCGCCCAAATGGGAAAAGCGACCATGTATGGAGCCAATTTCATAAAGCTTATGCAGGTTGATAGTCAAACGGGCTATCCAGTGTGTCTCCGGAACGGGCAGAATATTAGGATGTTGACCAAGACACCAGGTGAGAACACTCGTCCCGGAACGACCTGAACCAACTATAAATATCGGCTCACCCTGAGCCTGACGATTAACTGTCGCTGATAGCATATTCACCTCGTTTAAATAACTTGTACCTTTCTGTCACTGGTTGCGCAAACGAACACTGCTTCAAACAAAACTTTTGGATCATGTTTTGTTGATATCAGCGGCATAATTTTCAAAATGTTGTTGCAGACTTTGCAATTCATCTTGATCAGGGTCTCCCGGTGTTTGATTAAGAATGGACTGATAATAATCAGTTGCCCGCTTGCTCTCTCTGCTGTTCGGTCTAAACGAAGAAACAGGCTCATCTATCTTTGAACTGTTGATTCTCTCCTTTAACGGCAGGAGGCAATCCGGATTAAATTCCTCTCCCAAAAAATCAAAACAACTGCGCAACGTCGACTCAGGTGAATTAATAAAAGCTGTGTAATCAATTCGTAATACCTTGTTCCTACCCAACGCCTTCTCACCCTTAACGGCATACTCAACATGCTTCAGCCAATGTTCATAAGCTTTTGCTTCATCATGGTTCGCTCCGGCGCTTCCCGCTTGAGAAAAATTCATTAAAGAACGTGCAACCTCGTTCGGATCACGAAGCAAATGTATAAATCGTGCTCCCGGAAACAGCAGAGATAAACTGTACATGTAAAACACGTTCTCCGGTGTCCCATCCACCCATCGCCGCT
>Ga0255346_1003855_pt1 | contig 17169 bp, 18 predicted proteins | sample wastewater_treat_FD_194410 | JGI IMG/M metagenome (GOLD analysis project Ga0255346, IMG submission 194410) | Wastewater microbial communities from Lulu Island WWTP, Vancouver, Canada - plant22 | ecosystem: Engineered > WWTP > Wastewater > Unclassified | place: Canada: Vancouver, British Columbia... | reverse complement strand
TCGGTTGACGGAAATACTATATTCGGATTTTCATGTCTCCTGTCATCTGCAGTTGATCCTGAAATCCTTGCCTGGGATCTTAATCAGGCCGGGGCAGATTTCACCTGGGGAGATCCCGGTCTTGATGGAACCATCTTTTCACAGGACTGTCCAAATCACTCCCTGTACGTCCGTGATCCTGATGGCCGCATGATAGAATTAATCCCAAACGGGGTTGATGATCCGTCAGTTCCATTTATTGGTGGACTGAATACCATCACACTGCATGTAACCTACCCGGATAAAAGTAAGCAATTCTATTCTGACAAACTTGGAATGAAGATTGAATCTGAAAACACGGGATCAATTCCAGGGAAACGGTTCGTCAGGCTGCAAAATGATGAAGGGAAAAGTTGCATAATCCTGTTTGGTCAGACAAAACCGGATGGTGAACCAATTGAGGCAGGAGGGTATGGGCTGGACCATTTCGCAGTGTCAGGATGCAAATTCACCGGGGATATAACCAATGACCCAACTGACATAAGGATGGAACCTGAAAAACTGACAGAACATACCGGTTCAGCATATATCAGGGACCATGACGGATACTGGATTGAATGCATGAAACAATAAAGTTACAACCTTTTGAGATGTACAATGACAATACCATGGAAAGTTGTGGGAGGTTATGGAGCCCATATAAAATCCAACAGGACCGAGATCATTATTCAACATAAGGGGAAAGTGTCAGAGATACCAATAGATGATCTGTCGCATTTTCTGCTGATTGGTGGCCATACTATCCAGACTTCAACCATTGCATCCCTTGTAAAAGAAGGTATTTTTATCTCTTTTTGTGAATCTGACGGTTCACCGGTCGGATACATCTCCCCATATGATTATTCCCTTTTTAAAGAGAACCAGCATCTGCAAAAAATAGCGGCGCCTTACTCATATGCCCTGGCCTTTGCAAGAGAATCAGTAAAATCAAGAATTCTTGCCGTAGAAAGATATGCAGAAGAGATTGGAGCAGATATTTTATTCTCCGGAGAACTGAGCATCCTTTCAGGTTATGCAAAAGAACTTGAAAATATGGTCCTGATAGAAGAATTCCGCCGGGTTGAGAGGCTGGTTCGGAACATGTACTATGAGATCCTTGGAAGACTTGTCAGTCCGTCATACCAGTTTAAAAGAAGGACCAGTCGTCCGTACACTGATCCGGTGAACGCAATCCTTTCATTTGGTTATGGAATGCTATCTTCATCATGCATGAGGGCCGTCATTGGCGATCATCTGGATCCAGGTTATGGATATTTAAACAGGGGGAAACAGGCTCTTGTACAGGATCTCATCAATTGCTGGAAACCGGGCATGATAGATAGTATAGCGATAGCCTTTACCAGGTCAGGAAAGCTCCGCCCCTGTGGATATGAACTGACAAATGACCGGTGCATACTGCAGGATGAGATAATTGAAGAACTAATTCACCTTTTTACTGGATCCATCAACCAGGAACTGATTGATTTACAAGTTCAGGTGCTAACCAGTTCTCTGCGTGGAGAGGCACAATTTTCAATTATTAAACCATAACCGGTAAAAATTTTTTTCTTTTTTTCCACCAGGACTTTCGATCCAGATATTTGTCAGGATATATTATCACTTTTATACAATTACGAAATATTTTGCTCTATCTTATGTATAGCACCATATGGTTTAATATATGAATATTTCGATTTGTGATTTTCAATATTATTTAAAGAAAAATATAAAAATAAATTAAATAAAAGATGAGATACAGGAGAGAATATCCTGTTCAAACTCTTTTGCTATCGATTCATCTGATGATTCTACGTACAGCCTGACAAGAGGTTCGGTGCCTGACGGGCGGATAAGTGCCCAGGCATCTTTACGGTCTATCCGTATTCCGTCCACTTCGTTTAGTGTATCATCTTCAAATTTCTTCCTGACAGCCGCCAGGATCTCCGTGGCTTTACCAGTATGGAACTTGTGCTTGAGCATAACAGATGGGGGAAGTGCATCCACCAGGGAAGACAGGGTTTGTTTTTTTGCGGCAAGGAGAAGGACCATCATCGCTGCAGTCATGCCCCCGTCACGGCAAAACTGATGATCAGGATAGATAAGACCACCATTACCTTCTCCGCCAAAGACCACCTGCATTCCTTCTGCAAGAAGTGCCCGCATCCGCCTGGCCACATAAATACTGCCTACCGCAGTATAATCAACATTGCAGCCATAAGGTGCAATCATCGTCTCGATAAGCCGGGATGTGCTGACCGGAGTTACAAGAATTCCTTTCTTTTGTGAACAGACATACTCAGCAATGAGTGTAAACTCTTTATTCTCTTCTACGAACCGACCCTTGTCATCGATAAAGACGGCACGGTCCGCATCCCCGTCATGGGCAACTCCAAACATGGCACCTGTTGATACTACCATCTCTGCCAGCGGAGCCAGACCTTCAACTGAGGGCTCCGGGTCCCGTGCCGGGAAATTTCCATCAGGGTATGCATTTATTGTAAATATCCTGCACCCAAGCAATTGCAATATTTCAGCTGTTGTCCGGTATGCAGCCCCACAGCCAGGATCGATGACGACCGTGATCCCTTCGCCTATCTTTTCGGGGAATTTTTTTACTACACCGGTTATGTACTGCGTGACCAGGTCTCCTTCAGGGATGACAGTGCCCACATCTTTCCATTCTTTCAGGTCAAAGTTATTGGAAAAGACTCGCTCTTCTATCTCAATGGATGCATCATCATCCATCTCGGTTCCATCCTTTTCAATAACCTTGACCCCGTTATAAGCGCCTGGATTATGTGATGCGGTGATGACAACCCCGGCATCGTACTTGTCCATGACAATATACTGAAGGGCGGGGGTTGGAAGGATACCACAGTCTATAACATCACAGCCTGTTGCCATAAGCCCCGCTTTCATTGCATTAATTAATGCAGGTCCTGATGTCCGGGTATCCATCCCGACTGCTATGGTTCCAGGCCTCATCGAACCTACAGCCATGCCAATCTTCATAACAAGCTCAGGGGTGATCAGTTCTCCTACAATTCCTCGAACTCCGTTTGTACCAAATAACTGCTTTTTCTTTTCAGTCATAAACTTCATCCTGTGTTTCTGGTTGATCAGCGGATTCTTCACCAGGTTCTGCTTCAGAACTCTGTTTCCTGCGTTTTTCCTGTTTTTCCTTAAGCTGATCCTCACGTATCTTAAGAAGCCGCGAGGAGGCCAGGGCAACATGACGCATTATCTCAGTTACCCGGTCCTCCACATCGATCTCATCATCGACGTCGATGGAAGTGCTCTCTATCTCCATGAGAAACCTGGCAACCTCGCTTACTTCAAACAATAAATCATCAAGTTCTTCCGGCGTATAAAACCCGCACATCGCACCATAAAGAAAAGTGGCACCAGCCTTGCTAACCTTCTTTTTAAAAGAACTCCGTGCCTGGTTGACTGCCTGCGGGGTATATGTCCCGGTCATGAAAGGAACCAGTTCAGGGAGGTTTTTTCCTATGTACGTCATTTCAGCACCTGAAGAAGTCTGAAAATCGGCACATAACCGGGATATGGCCCACTCCCTGGCGGTGATGAAAGTCCTCTTCCGGAGAAACTGGTTCACCTGGTGATATGATGCTCCATCAACTTTCCTGAACTTGTGATACTTTGTAGGATCTCGTGAGCGAAATGGTGCTGACATCAGAGTACCGTTAGATGCGCCTTGCAGATAAGGTCATGGAATCAGATGGAAGATGCGAACCTACTGGTTTTTTATGTAATAGAGATAACATGTATAGGGGTTCTTCCCAAGCCCAGATAGTGTAGGGGCCTATCATGTCGGCCTGTCACGCCGACGACTCGGATTCGAATTCCGATCTGGGCGTATCTATTTTTGTACAAACAGTCATTAACCAATTATCCGCAATAAACATCCGGGCTTCAAACCCGCCTCTGTCCGCGGTTCATTCGAATATGCCGGTTTCATGAAAAATTCAAAAACCCTAAAAACCAGGTTAAGGGTTTCGTGATGTTAAATCTATGAACTACAATTGTGAGGTTATCGTGATAAAAGATCCTGAATATGAACCAAACATGTTCACAACCGGCCGGGCGGTGATCTTATAACTTCTTCTTTTATGTATGTCATCACTACATATCTTCAGGTCCTGTGCATCATATGACCTGAAAAAGTCAGGCTGGATGTTTACATCAGGGCATAAGAGGGAAAGTGCCTGGCGTATATCCTTTAGAAAGAGTGCTGAACCATTCTCCCCCACACACTCTTCTGCAGCCTGGTTCATCCAGAGGATCGCATTATCTGAATTTAATATTATCACCGGGTGGGATGAATCGGAAACCTGGATTGACATCAGCGGAGAAAGCCCTGCCTTTTTTCCTTCCGTCGTCACTCGAATCCTTTCGCACAGATTGATGGCCACCTGAATCGTGCTATACAAAAGGTTTGGGTTGACGGGTTTAACCAGAAAGCCGAAAGGCATTGAACCCATGGCCATTTCAAGGAACTTTCTCTCATCATGCCCGGTGACGAAGATTACAGGTATTGAAAAGATATTAAAGATCTCTTTTGCTGCGGTTATCCCGGAGATGGCTCCCGCAAGATCAATATCCATTAACACAATGTCCGGCTTTTCCACAGCTACCTGTTCGAGGGCCTGCTCGCCTGAATTAACAGGGGTATGAGTAATATAACCTGAATCGCGAAGCATCGAAGTCAGGATCCTGGCAATTATCTCATCATCTTCTACCACCAGAACTGAATATTCAGGCATTTTAACCAGACCTCACCGGGGTTTTGCATAAACGCAGGACAGCACCTGCATATGCTCAGTTGTCATTATTGGTATAATCGGTATAAAGCAATTCCGGGATCTAAGTTTCGCAGAATAGGTATTCTACGAAATACTTAATATTTTGGAGAAATATAGAATATAATAGTGAAAAATGGATATTTTTCAGAATGGATCCCCAGGTTTATCCAATATCTGAAAATGAGGAATTATTCACAGAAAACGTTGAAGAGTTACAGCCTTACCATCAGGCGGTTTGGCCAGTTCACCTGGCTGACCAGGTCATACCGGGGAGACCTGTCAAAGAAATGGGAGAACAAAGATCTGTTAAGGCTTGATACAGGTGTTAAAGTTAGTGCATCAGAGATCTCACGGTACCTGGAATTCCTCTCCCATGAAAGACTGTACAATGCCACGACATATAACAGAATTCTCTCAACGCTCTCTTCTTTTTACCGGTTCCTTCTCATGCAGGAGGTTATTGAGTCAAACCCTGTGCCAAGGATTGACCGCCCGAAAGTAAAAGAGAAAGAGCTCAAATATCTTAAACACAGCCAGGTTATGCGTCTGCTCAGGTCTATCCCTGACAAACGGGACAGGCTTATGATAAGGATCATCTATGCAACGGGAGTTCGTGTATCTGAACTGTGCACCATGAATGTTGAGGACGTGGATTTTGATGACCAGATGATAAGAGTAGTTGGAAAAGGAGGAAAAGTCAGGATGGTCTTTGTTGATGAAGAGACGCTGGAAGAGATAGCAGACCTTACCGGGGACAGACTTTCAGGTCCTCTTTTTTCTGGGCAGGGAGGCAATCATATATCTACGAGAACCGTCCAGCTTATCTTTAAAAAATATGCACCACCAGGAATAACCCCTCATAAGATAAGGCACAGTTATGCCAGCGAGCTCTACCGGAGATCAAGGAATCTCCGCGTGGTGCAGGAGAACCTTGGACATGCGTCAATCAAAACCACCGAGGTGTACCTGCATACTGATGTGGATGAGCGCCGACAGGTATACAGGGAGTTTTTCCCTCTTGCTGCCCAGGGAAGAAGAGCAGTTAATGAAAATAGTAACAGGCAAACATTCAGGATGGATGAAATATGAAGACAATACGAACATCGGATGGTAAATGGCTCCAGATTGATCCAAAAACTGATCCCTGGATCTTTAAAACACCTCATTCAACCGTCAGGGCATCTCTTGATTACCGGCAGGGTGAAGATCTTTATATAAGGAAATTGCCAGATGGAAGACAGTATTACTATCTTGTAACCTGGACCGACTGGCAGCGCGAATCCAAAGAAGCCTACAGAACCCTATCAGAAGAAGAAGTGAAAAAATTTCTCCTGGAAAAATCACAATCAGCAGGTAAAATCGGGCTTGATCCTGATATTTCAGACAGAATAGAGAGATACTTTCCAGGTCTTCTGAAAAGACGCAGGTAGTTCGTGCGGGAATTTCTATATTCCAGCAAGGTCAATATGTAAAGGCAAGGTTATACCTGTTTTACTCCCGTAGTGTAGAGGTCAATCATATCGGATTTTGGTTCCGATGACGGCGGTTCGAATCCGTCCGGGAGTATGTTACATTTTTCAATAGTTGTCATGCACACCTGCCAGGGAACCCACGGCTTTTTAAAGTCATTATACTCTTTCATGCACTGGCCATTAACTATATACGATTCATGAAGAAGATCACCTATCAGCAAGAGTGTATGAGCATATTATGATAGGCATTCGTTGGATAGATTTCGATCACATTCCTGACCGTCTCTCAGGACTTATCGATCTCTCATATAATCTCTGGTCCTCGTGGCACCCTGAAGCATGGCTCCTGTTTAAAAATCTGAACCGCCAGGGATGGAAAGAATCCATCCATAATCCAGTCAGGATGTTACAGGAACTTACCCCGGATTTACTTGACGCGGCAATATCCAATATTGACTATACCAACCACTATGATGCAGTCATTGCCAAGTTCCAGCGGTATATGCTTGCGAAAAACCAATGGTTTGATGAGTATTACCCTGAACACCAGCATCATAAAATCGCTTACTTTTCGGCAGAATACGGGCTTCAGCACTCATTACCCCTGTATGCTGGAGGCCTTGGATTTCTTGCCGGGGATCACCTTAAAGAGTGCAGCGATATTGGCATACCGCTTGTTGCAATTGGGTTCATGTACTCTGATGGATACCTGCACCAGCGTGTCAGGAATGATGGATGGCAGGAGGACGTCGAAGAGAAGCTTGACCGTGACAATGCGCCGGTGAAACGGGTTCTTGGGCGGGACGGCAACCAGATGGTCCTGCAGGTTCCGTTCATAACCCCGCAGATCCACTTTGCGCTCTGGAGAGTAGATATTGGCCGTGTTATACTCTACCTGATTGATACAGAGATCGAACAAAACCCGCCACATCTTCGAAGTATCAGCAGCCGTCTTTACAGCGGCAATAATGAGATGAGGCTGCTCCAGGAGATCGTTCTTGGGATAGGGGGCACTCATGCATTAAAATCTCTTGGTGTGAAGTACTCGGCAGTTCACCTGAACGAAGGTCATGCAGCCTTTGCCCTTGTTGAACTCTACAGGCAGAAGGTAGAAGAAGGTCTGTCGCCGGAAGAGGCAATCAGGCACGTGATCAACACGACTCTTTTCACCACCCATACCCCGGTTCCTGCAGGACATGATAAATTCCCACACTGGATGATAGACAAGTACTTCAGCTCATATTACTCCAGCATGCATTTTAACCGGGATGATTTCCTGAAAAGGGGGCAGCACGTTGAAGATCCTCCGGACACGTTTAACATGGCTGCATTCTGTCTTCGAATGGCAGCTTACTCAAACGGGGTAAGCGCAAAACATGGAGAAGTTGCAAGGAAGATGTGGCACTTTCTATGGCCGGATTACAGGCTGGATGAAGTCCCGATTGGTTCTGTCACCAATGGAGTTCATATACCAACCTGGGTAAACCCCCGCCTGGTTATGCTACTGAACAGGTACATCTCTCCTATCTGCCCAGACTGGTTTGATCATCATGATAAAGACTATGTATGGGCACTCATCGACAGGGTTCCTGACGCAAAACTATGGGAACTGCATTATGCCCTGAAGATCAAGCTCATCAACCGTATATTACAGTTTAAAAGACGCGACTGGATGAAATACCAGGCAGATTGTGCAAATGTCGTCGCAGGTGGTGCATTAATTGATCCAAATGCCCTGACCATTGGATTTGCACGCAGGTTTTCAACATATAAACGTGCAGATCTAATCTTCCAGGATCTTGACCGGCTTAAAAGGATACTGAATAACCCCTGGAAACCGGTGCAGATAATATTTGCCGGAAAAGCACATCCGGCGGATGATGAAGGAAAACGGATCCTCCAGCGTATTTATCAGTATGCACAACAGCCTGAGTTTGGCGGAAGGATAGCTTTTGTTGAGGACTATGGTGAACAGGTTGCCAAGTACCTTGTGCAGGGTGTTGATGTCTGGATGAATAATCCGATTCCCCCACTTGAAGCCAGTGGAACAAGTGGAATGAAAGCCGCGGTAAATGGTGTTCTAAACTTTTCCATTGCAGACGGATGGTGGATTGAAGGATATAATGGCAAAAACGGATGGATATTTGGAAAGAACCACACGAACAATGACAGGAACTGGGAAGATGCATCTGAAATGTATTCTATCCTTGAAAAAGAGATAGTCCCATGTTACTATGATACTGACCTGGATGGAATACCGCGCCGGTGGGTTGCCATGATGAAAGAATCAATAAAAAGCAATGCACCAAGGTTCTCTTCCCGTCGCATGGTAAAAGAATACATGCACAAATACTATACATCCATCCTTTCCTGCAAGGAATGTAATATATTTTCAGATCAGATTCCGTATGAGGAAAAATAAAGAAAATTAAACCTCTGCTTTTTCCGAGGTTGAGAAAGATTCTTCTGCATCACTTATTGCAAGCTGGTACATCCAGTCAAGCAGCTTATTACATGACTCAACAGTGCAGTCTTCATCACATGCGATGCAGGGAATCAGCTCATCACCGGCAAGAAGGCAGTACGGATCTACCGGGCCTTTCATGGCAATCAGCCTGAAAGTCTTAATGCCATCCTGCCGGTATTCGATACGTTCAATCCGGTCTGTTTCCAGTAGCTTTTTTACGATACGTGAACATTTCCTGCTGTCAACCCCAAGGATCTTCCAGAGCTCACTCTGTAGTACGCCTTCAGGTGAAGAGGCAATGATCTGAAATGCATCCTCATCTGTTCCGGACATGTCTACCTTTAGGCAACCGGTGCGATTGACAGAATATTATTTCCCCGAATGACGAGTGTTCCGAGCTTACGACCCTTGTTTTCGCCTGACATGTCTACACTTTCCTCAAGATGCAGGTTCAGGTACTCATCCACTGCCACAAGCCGGCCCTGAAATGTCCTTCCTTCATCCTCTTTCATTTCTACGGAGATAAGAGTGTCAACAAGAGAATAAACTTTCTTGATTGGGAGGACAATACTGCTAACCATCTGCCTCATATAATGTCTGCAGCCATATTAAAGATTCCTGAATGAGAGAAAAATTTGGATCATGATGATGAATAAATCTCTTCTATCTTTTCGATAATACCCTTGCTCCCTATATAAAGGGGAGTTGTCTGATGCTGTTTTTCCGGGACAATCTCAAGAATATTTCTTTTCCCGTCAGTTATTCTTCCACCTGCCTGGGTAATGATAAAACCCAGGGGTATTGCTTCAAATAAGAGCCTGAGTTTTCCTTCAGGATTTTTCGTAGTTCCCGGGTAAGAATATATTCCTCCATATGTCAGTAACTGGTGGCAATCAGCAACAAATGACCCTGAATACCGGACTTTAAACCCGCTTTGATCAAAGTAATCGATGACTCTGACATGTTCAGGCAGCCATTCCATCCTGAGCCCGCCAGTCCCGTACTGTTTACCTTCAGGTATTGAAATGCCTGTTCTGAGCAGGAGATAATGCTCATTTTCCTGGTCCCATGCAAAGCTCTGAACTCCCTTTCCTACTGATACAACAAGAACGGTAAGCGGCCCGAATAGTGTATAAAAAGCTGCCCGTAATTTTGATCCTGGCTGAAGGACACCGCCGCCTTCATAAATACCTACGATTGTCCCTACTGCAAGGTTTGTGGATATAAGGGAGGAGCCGTCAAGAGGGTCCATGACCATGCAGTAATCGGTCCTGGAGTTGTCAAACCTGATGATGTCAGGCTGCTCTTCTGAAGCAAGTTCCCGCACAAGGCCAGAATTTCCTACCACTTTTATCAGGTGCTCATCTGCCCAGGTGTCCATCTGGGTCTGAAGTTCTCCTGATGGGTTCAGAGTTCTTTCAAATGTCTGGTTTTCAAGAAAAGCCTTGCGAATTGTCTCCATCTGGCGCGCTATTAACCTGATAAGCTCAACAAGATCAGGTTCACATCCACATGACTCCAGGTATCTTCGAAGAATCAACATATGATCATAGAGTAGTATCCACGTACTTCATACATACGATTTTGCATATAACACCGGTCTTTTTGATTCCTGCAAAATCAGGATTGGAAGATGATTTCCATAATGCATCAAAAACCAGGGCAGCATCACCTTTAAAACAATACATTATAATTACCTTGGTAACTACTACCTGATATGCAGAAAATGAAATGTTCCATCTGTGGTCATGTGTATGATCCTGATAAAGGGGACAAGGATGCGCCAGCTGGAACTGATTTTCAGGACCTGCCACAAGACTGGGTATGCCCGGTCTGCCTTTCGGCCAAAAGATTGTTCCAGCCGATCTGATTCAGGCGATGACCTTGACGATCCTTCCCTTTTTTATGATAGAGACCTTTCCGCCACTTTCTGATACCACAAAACCGACAGAGTCAGTTACACTGGTAAGCGCTGCAACTGATGAGTGACGGGTTCCCATTCCCTTTGGCAGAGATACAAGCGAAGTGTCAACGGTGATATACCGCCCGGCGGCTTCAAGAAGACCTTCACCACTCACCACGAATGCACCATCCAGAAGCGCATATTCTTTTAACATCTCCCTGACATCAGGGACAGATACCATCCGAAGCTCAGGTGGATGACCAGAAAACGGATTTAGTATCAGCTGCCTTGAAAGCTTTAAAACCTCGTCAGCGTCACCGACTATAAAAGAAGTTCCAACCGGCTTGCCTTCCCTGCCCTCCCTCCCGATCTCCATGCATGCCTGAAGCACGGCATCAAATACTTCAGGAGTTATGTCAGTGGATGTAAGTATCCTGTCGCGCCAGGCACGGGTTGAGATTCGTTCCCTGCCATTTGACGCATATTCAGTCATGTCGGTCCCAACACAGATGACGCCGGTCAGCTCGTTTTCCGCATTGTACAGACCCCGGCTGGTCCAGGCAATCCAGAGATGGCCTCCATTCTTTTTACAGTGCTCAAAAATGTGAAGGGCTGAGGATGATGAATCTGATACCTCAAGGAAAAGATCTGCAGGGTTTTCATCAGCAGTAACAACAGGCGGAAAAAGGACGGAAACTGGACTTCCAGTAAGTGTGCCTGGATCATATCCAAAGCATTTTGACGCCGACAGGTTTGCAAACGAGATGGTGCCATCTGGCAATAACCTGATCACGATCGTTTCGGCAAGGTAGAGCTGTTCACGACATTCATACTCAGTCTCTTTCAAAACCGAAGAGAGAGATGTATATTCCCTGCGATCTTCGATGAACCATATTCCATCCCCGGGGATGCCAGAATCTCCAGGATTTATCATTACATGGCAGGGGATATCTACACCCAGTTTTTCCCTGATAACACCTTCCAGCGGCTTTGATGAAGGGGATGTGAAAATCGATCCATCAGTATCATCCTGCCATAAAAAAAAGGACGCTGGGGAGCAACCGATCACTTCATGTTCATCATAGCCTGACATCTGCAGAAAGGCCGGGTTAGTCCTTGTAATGATACCATTGTCTATTTCCAGGCAGGAGAGAGGCATGGAACTGATAACCCGGTTATGATGATCATAGTCATCACGAAGGGATCTCTCTACCTTTGACCGTCCCTGCACCTGTCTCATCAGGGCAATGACCTGCTGATATGCCGCCTGTGTCTGTGGAAAGAGATGGCTACCCTGTGATATGTCAAAGAATAAAAGGTCGTCTTTTTGTACAGAATATAAGATAAATCCAGGATGGTGCCCCTGGACAGCGCAGCTTTTCTGCCAGCCGGTTATTTTTTTTAATTCCGGATCATCGCCACAGGTAAATGGAATAAGGACTATATCAGGACAGATGGCTTTAAACTTTTCTTTTCCTTCCATTACAGATCTGACCAGCGTTAACTCTACCTGAAGTGTGTCTGACAGTAAAGACAGTATGCAGGATGCGTTCTTATCCCCGTCATAGACAAGCAGGACTTTTACCATAAGAACCGAAGACGAGAGTTTTTCAAGTTAGCTATTTACCGGCAGATAAGATGAGTTCTTTGGTTGAAAAAGGTGATACCCGTTACCTGCACATGAGCCATGCCTTAAAACCAGTCTTAATAACAAGAATTATTCATGTTGAGGCTGCCATACATTCTCATCATGAAACGGGTATCAGTAATCGTATCAGGCCGGGTCCAGGGGGTGGGGTTCAGGTACTTTGTTGAGGATATTGCAACCGACATGAAGATTACCGGGTGGGTAAGGAACCTTCCAGATGGAACAGTCGAGATAGATGCCGAAGGAGAAGAAGAAATACTAAAGAATTTTACCAGGACTATCGCCAATACAAAAAAAGGGATGATTCTGGTGAGTGATATATTAGTCAGGGATAAAGAGCTCCATGGCTATACGCACTTTACCATCAGAAGGGATTGATAGTTTTATTGGTTTACAGGATAATTGATGATCATGAAGTTATTACATGTTATATCTGTTCTCATTGTCATGTCGGTCTGCATCATCATGCCTGCAAGTGCTGCATGGTCAATCCCGCACATGCCTCCAAGTACAAAAAACTGGAACGGGTACTGGCAGTTTGAGTACGATCCCAATAACCCGGTATCTGCTGCGATGTACTGCTGCTGGTGGGAATTGGTGCATGGACACCTGAGTAAGTATTCTGATGCATTAAGCGGAGAAACGACTGGAATAACCGGTTCACCTGCCTGGGAATCTGCCAGTACGAAGAGCTATTGTCCGGCATGTTATGTTGATGACTCTTTTCCCACGCTTGAAGCAGACCCTGAACTGATGGCAATACATGACGAACTGATGCAGACCAAGCCATGGCTGAAAGAAGGAAAAGATAAAAAATCCGGTCCTGAAACTCAGTCCGGCAATTCAACAGCCGGAGTTATGTTCTTTAGTGAGCCAAAAAAGATCTGAGCTTTCAAACGTACCAATAATTATTAACACACATTTTTCCAATATACCAGATACCGTTTTTTGCGACAACTTCATTGCTCTTCAATAGATATATTGTATTGTGCCAGATATTAATCTGAAAGACCAGATGCCAGCTGATAAACTGTTTTATGCCGGGTTTGGGAGAAGGATCATCGCCGGAGTTATTGACGGTATCATATTGACTTTAATTGCAGGCTTTGCTGCGTATTATCTTGGACTGACAGAAGGATGGAGAATGCTGCTGATGATGATCCGGCATGAAGAAGTCAGGACTATGGATGGGATACTTGTAACAACGGCCCTGCCAGGCCAGGTGGCAACCTTTCTCCTTGTAACCTGCATTATCATCCCATGGCTGTATTATGCAATTCTTGAATCGTCAAAGAACCAGGCAACCTTAGGAAAATTAGCGGCACGGGCAGTTGTAACTGATCTGCAGGGCAACCGGATCACTTTTGCACGGGCATCACTTAGGCATTTTTCAAAGTTCATGTCACTATTAATCTTCTGTTCGGGGTTTTTCGCGATAATTTATACCCGCCATTCACAGGGATTTCATGACATAATCGCAGCATGCCTTGTATATTACCGGCCAGAAAAAGTAGAGTGAATTAGCAGGGACCACAGGATACCGGTTGTGGATCCTTGAAATAACTATCCCATTTATTATTCTGATTTCCAAAGGATAACAGGGAGTCTGGTATTTCAGAATTTGCTTTTATCCCTGATGTATACCGCTGAAGTGCTGTCCAGTCCTGTGCCCTGATGATGTCTCCGACCGAGGTATAACCAGATAGAGGATCTCCAGGATCTGCACCAGGCGAAGTGGTGTTATTTACCGCGGAATCTGCAATGCTGGTGCCTGTAATATTTGTGGAGCCAGGGGTGTCAGTTAAGTTAAAGGCATCGGTTACATTAGTGGCATTAGTGATTCCATTTCCCGTTCCACCGGCAGGATACAAAACCATCCCCGCTCCGGAGAGGTCATCCGGCATTTCGGTCTTTATCTCGTCAAACAGGGTTGATACATCCACACCATTAAGGACCCTGTCTCCTTCCCATTCAAATGATGTTGGCAGCGATGAAAAACCAGGTTTGGAACCGGTTGACGATGCAGCATATGCCAACCCGGAGAAGAGGGACAGTACAACTACCACGCATGTGATGAACTGATAACAGGATACCATAATCAATCCTGTACTTGTTCACGATCGATATGGGATAAACTTTCTTCCCCCACCAAAAAAACTGGTGAAAGGTATTATTACATGTGAAACAGGTACGGAAGCGTGAATATTGCAACTATCAGGACAACCATTCCGGTGCTTACAAAGCTGACTACATGATCAGTATACCTTGCAAGCCCACGCCGGTTCAGTATTCTTTCAGTTCCTTCCCTGAATATAAAACCACCATCCAGGGGCACCAGGGGCAGGGCATTGAAAAGTCCTGCTGCAAGGTTGATAAAACCGCTCCAGAACAGGAGGTGGATGAGCTCCCAGTATCCTGGAAAGGGAACCTTATAATACTCAGTATCTGCGATATCAAAACCCAGTATCCTTAAATACTGTCCTTCCATGGTTGGATTAAAAGGGACTGAAAGTAGCATGAATATTCCAAGCGGAGAGAACAGGCTCTGCACCGTGTCGATTACTCCCTGTCCGTTATAGTAGAAGACACCCATGAAACCTGATTCACGGGCACCAAGGACTTCAGGCCAAGGAGATACATTCAAAGAGTAATCTTTAATCTCACCCTTTTTATCAAACCCGACGATGACCGTATCACCTGGGCGGGTTCCATTAAGAATGTCTGATACGTCCTGCGAGGTATGCACCATCTCACCATTGATGGTTCTGATGATGGAAGGTATTGGAATACCTGCCTCTGACGCGGAATAATTCTTATAAACACCGACGACCACCGGTTCCTGGGTAGGGACTGCCATCCCTATCAGGCTGACCATGAGTCCGAAGCTGATAACACCGACAAGGATGTTGTTAATGATTCCAGCTCCATACATCCGCATCCTGGGCCATGAGGATGCTTTTTTCACCTCATCTTCATCTGGTTCGACAAATGCACCGATGGGTATCATTAAAAGAAGTACACCCATGCTTTTTACTGCAATCTGCTCCACCCTGCAGAGGATGGCATGGCCAAATTCGTGGATGACAAGCGTAAAAAAGAAGGCAAACCAGACTGCGAATGTGGATGGAACAAACTCATTGATTCCAGGGATAAGAAAGATATTCTGAGGTTTATGAAGTGGGGTGGGTTCAGGTTTTAGCTCGACGGTAAGGTTTACGGAGAGGAGCAGCATCACGACCATCGCAACTGACACGATGACAACCATCGCTACTCCGATGGATCCATAAATACGTAAAAACCCGGAGTAACGTCTGAAGTAGTCAAAAAATCCGACCTGATCTGTCTTCAGACCGATAATCGGACCGTACAGAGTGATGAAACGGGGAAATGGTTTATATGTCCTGATATATGCAAGAACAAGGACATAGCCGGCTATGCAGCCAAGCAGAATCAAAAGCCAGTCCATGAATGTTTACAGGTGGCCCTGATAGTAAGAAATAGTTGTGCAGCGATCATTAAAAATCAAAAAGAGAACTTTGGTTTTTCTGATGCAGGAGATTTTTTACCGTCTCCCAGCTTGAACGCGCAATGCCAGGAGAGTAGCCATGATGCCTGATGAACTCTGTCAGGTATGCTATAGTTATTGGATCTGACGGATAGCCACTGCCGATATCGCCATATTCTTGTGAAAGTTCTTCTATGATCCGGTCACGTTCGACTTTCGCGATTATTGATGCTGCTGACACTGGTGGAAAGAGAGAGTCGGCCTTGTGACGCGAGATGATGGTGCAGCCAGATGGCAAGAAGGATGAAACGGTCTCTCCATACCGCTTCTCATTCACGTCGCATGCATCAACATATGCATGTGTGCATTTTAGTGAGGATAAAGCCCCTGCATGAGAACGGGCGACTATCTCATTCATGGTCATCGACCGGCGGAGATCATCGATCTCATCTGCCTCCAGGATTACGATTGAAAACGGAAACTTTGCTTTTATCTCAATAGATATCATTTCCCTGTGTTTTGACGACATTTTTTTGGAATCTGCCACTCCAAGAGCGATAAGGTCATCCATGTCCATGCATCCCACCGCGGCGACCACCATGGGGCCCAGGACAGAGCCTTTTCCTGCTTCATCAACGCCACAGATCATCTATAAAACTTGGATGGATTTATGGAAATACCTGATGCAGGGAGAATTTTGCCTTCAATTTCAAATGCAAAGGACATGAAGGTGTAGTTCAAAATCTTTAAATATTGTTCATGCATACTTGTAGAGGCACAAGCATATGCCTCAGTGGCTCAGCCGGCAGAGCGCGTCCTTGGTAAGGACGAGGTCGCGAGTTCAAATCTCGCCTGAGGCTTTTAGCAAATAGTTCGAAGCCCCACTTTGAAAGGGATTTTATTTTTTTTCTTACAGTATTTTTTTATCAAAGCGATTCTGCAAAAATTACAGAAATTACCTAAATATGTTGTGGACATGGGTAAAATATCGTCATAATAATAAAGGGAAGTATTGGATTGCCAGCAAATACTGGCAACACACTCTTTCCAGAGAATATGTCTTTAAAAAATCTGCCTTCACCGCGAGTGAACTATGATATTTAAGAGGTACTTACCAAATATCTTCGAAATATTAGTCAGGCAATATCCTCTCTTATTCTATTATTTTCTCCTTCAGCTCGATAATTGCAGAGTCAAAGTTTTCATTTATATGCGTTTTTCACTTTCACCCTGTTTCCTTTACTCTTATATGTGGGGTGCAGACATCCTGCTATGTTATGTCGGTTCCTTTCTTTACACAGTTTTCAGTCTCAAATGGGACATTTACCGCTTT
>Ga0255346_1003849_pt1 | contig 17183 bp, 15 predicted proteins | sample wastewater_treat_FD_194410 | JGI IMG/M metagenome (GOLD analysis project Ga0255346, IMG submission 194410) | Wastewater microbial communities from Lulu Island WWTP, Vancouver, Canada - plant22 | ecosystem: Engineered > WWTP > Wastewater > Unclassified | place: Canada: Vancouver, British Columbia... | reverse complement strand
CTTGGGTCTAAATCTTTTAAAATTGTCTGCGAAAGATTAGTTAACATATTTTATTATTAATATCTAACGAACTACTTTTATGTTCTTATTATATCACATAATAAATTAAAGGTCAATAAATTTAACAAACTACCGTAACTATACAACTTACAACTGACAACCAACAACTCACAACTAATAACTGATAACTAAAATAAATGCCAAATGCCAAATGAAAAACAATAAATAAGCGTAAAACTTAAAGTGTAAAATGCAAAATAACAACCCAAAATCCAAAATAAATTTAACTTATAACTGGAAAGAAAAAGCTTTAAACTTTAAATTGTTGTTTTGAGTTTTTCGTTTTACGCTTTAAGTTTGCTTTTTTTGTTTTACTCTTTTCGCTTTACACTTTAAGTTTAATTAGTTGGGTCAATTAAAAATTAGGTCAATTAGACATTGATTTTCCGTTGTAAGTTATTAGTTGTTTAGTTAGTTCATTAAGCCATCTGGAGAAATTGCATAATAATCAATAATAAATTTCATTATTTTTCTAAATAAAGGAACAGCTGTTGCTTCGGCATAATTTACCCCTTTGGGATCCTCAAGTCTTGTTAAAATAATCACTTTTGGATCTGAAATGGGCCCAAATCCAACAAAGGTGTGATTAACCCTATTAGAATATCCCCTTTCGTTTTCTAGAGGAATTTCCCCTGTCCCGGTTTTACCAGCTATTCTATAACCCTCAATTTTAGCTAAAAATCCCGAGCCTTTCTCTCCACTAACTACTGATTCTAAAAGCGGAATTTCTTGTTGTAAGGTTTCGGTTTTTAAAACTTTTTTAATAACTATTGGTTCGGTATAAGTTTGTTGTCCATTTATTTCAATGTAATCAACTATATACGGTTTAACCAAATCTCCGCCATTAGCAAAAGCAGCAAATTCTTGAATCAACTTTATAGGAGTTACTGCTATACCTTGCCCAAAAGAAGCTGTAGCAAAATCTATATCCTGCGCCTCTTTTCTTGACAAATTTGAAAAAGAACTATTAATTTCTGCTGGCAAATCAATATTGGTTTTTTCGTCAAAATCTAAATTATTCAAAATAAAATCTTTAAAATATTCATTACCAATTGTCTGCTGTATAAAAACCGCTCCCAAATTATAAGATCTTTGTAAAAACAATTCCATACTTATCATTTTATTGGGCGTTGAACCTCCAGCATTTCTAATTGTTTTATTATTTAAAGTTATTTCTCCTTTATCAAAATAAGAACTATTTTTAGTAATTTTGCCACTCTCTAAACCAGCTGCCAAAGTAAATGGTTTAAATACCGAACCTGGCTCATATCTTGAAGAAACAGCGCTATTTAAAAAAACAGAAATATCTTTTTCTTTATTATATTCATTATTATTAAAATCAGGATAATTTGCTAAAGCCAAAATCCTACCAGTTTTAGGATCCATCACAATTACATTTCCAGATTTAGCAGACCATTTTTCAACCTCTAATTTTAAATCTTTTTCAACTTCTTGCTGAATTACCGGATCAATAGTTAAAATTAAATCAGCTCCATTGGTTACATAAAGATCATTAATAGCTCCCCAAACGCCCTTTTGGATTATTTGGGCTAGGTTTGTTTCAGTAGGATCATTCCCGCTTAGTAGATGATCATAATAAGCTTCCAAACCATATTTCCCAATACATTTATTTGTTAAATTATCAAAACTGCAAAAACCTATTGTTTGATTTGCTAAATAGTTGGGATAATGTCTAAAATCTTTTTCTTCTAAAATTAGGCTTGGAATTTTCTGTTTTAATTCTTTAGATAATTCGCCTTCTACGTTTTGTTTTAATAATTCATAGGGATCATTGGTTTTTGAAATTTTGGCTAAAACTGACTCTTTAGAAATTTCTAATTTTAAAGATAAAATTTCAGCTATCTCTTCTTTTTCTTCTTCCTTAACTTTTGATGGGTCAATTGCAATATTGTATTTTGTATTATTGATTGCTGCTGGAACTAGATTACCGTTTTTGTCTTGAAAGAATATTTCTCCCCTTTTGGGAGTTAAATCTATTCCTTGCGCTTGTTGCGCCAAAGCTTTTTCTTTCCAAACAGTATAATTAGTAATTTGTAAAGAAAAAGCTTTGGCGCTAGAAATAGCTATTAGTATTATAAAACAACCAAAAATAATATACGCTCTTGTTGAAAAAGAACGAAATTCAAAGATTTTAATTCTTCTTTTTTTGAATATCTTTTTTTTCACTCTATTTAATTATCTTAAATTATCCTTGTTTAAACCGATAATTGGTTTTTCAAAACTTAGATAATTAATTTTGGCTGCTTGGGAAAGATTGAGGTCATTAGCGTAGTCATTTAAAATCTTTAAAGATAATAAATTACTTTGCTTAATTAATAATTCTTCGTTAATCTTTTTATTTTCTTCGACTTGTTTAGAAACGGTTCTAATTTTAGAAGAAAAATTGATTGAAGCAGCTCCTAAAAAGATAAGCGATAAAATAGAAAAAGTAAAGAGGATAATTGAAAAATAAAAAAACAGTGAGCTTCGATTTTTAAAAATATTCTTTGAAAATTTATTATGATGATTAGAAATAGACAAAAAATCACGATTAAATTTTAATTGCCTTTGATAAGGAGTGATTATTGTCATATTTTTTATTTTATTTTTTTAATTGCTCTTAATTTAGCTGATCTCGAACTAGGGTTTAAATTTATTTCCTTTAAAGTTGGAATTATTGGTTTTTTTGTCAAAATTTGAGCTGCTTTTTCTAATTCTTTTTGCTTAAAAAATTTTTTAACAATCCTGTCTTCCAAAGAGTGATAGCTTAAAACTACAATTGTGCCACCGGTTTCAATAAGCTTAAATGCTCCATCTAAACCCCTTACCAAATTATTTAGTTCGTCATTAATATAAATTCTGATTGCTTGAAAAGTTCTGGTAGCGGGATGAATTTTAAAATTTCTTTTGGGATAAATTTCTTCTATAAGTTGTGAAAGTTCTAAACTAGTTTCAATTTTCTTGATTTTTCTTTTCTCAATAATCTTTTTAGCAATTCTTGAAGCATATTTTTCCTCGCCATAATCTCTTAAAACATCTCTAATTTTTTCAAATGATTCATAGTTTACAAAATCATAAGCAGTATAAGAAGCATCGCTATTATAAGTCATTAGTAATGGTTCGTCTCTATTAAATGAAAATCCGCGATTAGAATTTTCAAGGTTCATTTTTGACATCCCTAAATCAAATAACACCCCACCAACTTCTTTAAAATTTACTTCTTTAGCAATTTCTAACAAATCTTTATAATTACCTTGTTTAATTATTACCCTATTATTTTTTAGCTCTTTAATAAATTCTTCTTTTAAAACTTTAATAGCATAATCATCAAGATCAATTATCAAAACTTTTCCTTTGGGGTAATTTCTCTTTAAAATTTCTTTAGAATGTCCTCCCGAACCACCTGTAGCATCAATATAATTTTTATTTTTTTCAACATTTAGATATTCAACTGCTTCTTGTAAAAGAACTGGAATATGCATCTTAATTTCTAAATTCCTAATTGAGATAATCTTTCAGCAATCTCCTCTGAACTATTTTCTGTTTTATTTTTGTAATCTTGCCAAATATTCTTATCCCAAATTTCAAGCCTATTAAACAGACCATTAATCACTAATTGTTTTTTTAGCGAAGCATAATTTCTTAAATAATCAGGAATTAAAATTCTTCCTTGATTATCAAGATCTTCATCAACTGCTCCTGAAAACATTAATCTGGCAAAAGCTCTGGAATTAGCTTGAGCCAAAGGAAGCTCTGATAATTTTTCAGCTAATTTATTCCATTCATTTTTTGAAAAAATAAACAAACACTTATCTATACCCCTGGTAATAATTAAACCATCTTCAAAGTCTTTTCTAAATTTAGCAGGAATAGCTATTCTTCCCTTTTGATCTAAATTATGTTGAAATTCTCCAATAAACATATTTTTATTAAAATTTCGTTATCCACAGTTCAAACCACTTATCCACATATTTATCCACAATTCACCACTTTTGATTAATATTTTAATCTTAATTCCCCACTTGTCAATAATAAAATTGTGGATAACTTTTTTATCCTTAAAAATAAAGAAAATTAATAAATTAAATTCTAAGCTCCGTGTTTTATTTCAATTACATCTCCATCGTTAATCACATAATCTTTTCCCTCGCTTCTTATTAATCCCTTAGCTTTGGCATTTTGCCAAGATCCAAGTTCTAATAATTTTTCCCAATTTATGACTTCAGCTCTAATAAATTTTTTTTCAAAATCACTATGGATTACTCCAGCTGCTTCTTTGGCTTTAGTTCCCTTTTTAATTGTCCAGGCTCGAGTTTCATCTTCGCCAGTTGTAAAAAAACTAATTAAACCTAGATACTCGTAGCTTTTTTTAATCATTAAATCTAAATCAACCTTTTGGGATAAATCCAAAACCAAATAATCACAATTTAAACTTTTTATTTTTTCAATGACTTCAATTGGAACCTCTTCCTCTTTACCATTTAAAATAAAAAATTGAGGCTTACTTGCCAAAAGTTGAAGATTCTTAATTATTTCCTCATTAATTAATTCTTGATAATTAATAAGTAATTCTCCATTATCTAAAATCTCTTTAACTTTTGATACCACTTCTAAATCTTTTACTTTTTGTTTATCATTTGTTTTAGCTTCTCTAACTAGTCTATTATAAACTTTATCAACTGTTTCTAAATCTTTAAAAATTAATTCGCTAATAATAACTTCGATATCACGCAAGGGATTAATTTCTCCTTCGATATGAACAATTTGAGAATCTTTGAAACACCTTACTAAATGCAAAATTAATTTTACTTCTCTAATTTGTGCTAAAAATTGATTCCCTAAACCCTCACCAGTATGAGCATTTTTTACTAATCCAGCTATATCATAAAATTCCACAATTGCCGGTACAATCTTTTTTGATTTTGAAAATTCAGCCAATTTAAAAAGTCTGTCATCAACAACTTCCACAACCCCTACATTAGGATCAATTGTAGCAAAGGGATAATTAGCAATATTAACTTGTTTATGGGTTAAGGCTTGAAACAAGGTTGATTTTCCAACATTTGGCAATCCAACTATTCCAATAGCTAAATTAGACATAATATAATTTTAATTATTAATTTTAACAAAATCTTTCACAACTAACAACAGAAATAAATTCCTAATTTTTAATTATTCTAATTTCTAATCAAATTTCAAATAATTAAATCCCAAGCACCAAGCACCAAATCACAAACAATATCTAATGATTAAATTCTAAATCCTAAACTGAAAAATAAATAATTTTAAAGGATAACTTCCCACGGAAATCCCACGGAAATCCCACGGATTCCCCACGGATATCCCACGGAAAATAAATATTAAGTTTAAAATTAAAAATGAAAAGTAACAAATGAAAAGTGAAAAATAAATTCAACTAAACAACTGACAATTTACAACTAGAAAAAAGAAAATTAATATGCTAAAAATTTTCTATTTTTTGGTTGTTTGTTGTTAGTTGTAGGTTGTAAAGTTACGATAGGATTTGTTTGAAATTTGGAATTTGCTCTATTAAATAAAATTTAAATAAATTTTGTTTTACAAGATTAGTGGGCGCAAGAGGGCTCGAACCTCTGACCTTACGAATGTGAATCGTACGCTCTAACCAACTGAGCTATGCGCCCTTTTATTAATCTTAAATTAAAAAATAAAAAAACGCAAAAAATAATTTTGCGTTTTTTTATTAAAATAGTTTAACTTAGATTCTAAACTTCAGAATTTTCATCCTTTTCAAAGCCTTCCTCAATTTCTTTAACTATTTCCATTTCTCCTTTTTAAAAATTTTGATTGATTTCCCAATTATTTTAGCTCAATTGTTGCTCCAACTGCTTCAAGTTTGGATTTAATTTCATCTGCTTCAGCTTTAGAAACATTTTCCTTAATAAGAGCTGGGGTTTTTTCAACTAAATTTTTAGCTCCAGAAAGTCCCAAACCAGTTATTTCGTTAACTGCTTTAATAACTTGAATTTTTTCTTCTCCTACAGAAGTCAACATAACATTAAAAGTTGATTTTTCGCTAACCTCTTCGGTTGCTTGGGAAGAAGTAGGAGCTGCAGCACTAACCATTGCTTGGGCTTTAACGCCAAATTTCTCTTCTAATTCTTTAATTAAATCAGCTAACTCTACTACTGTTAATTCTTCTATTTCTTTTATAATTTTATTTAATTTTTCTGACATAAATTTATTAAAATTTATTTAATTTTCGACCTATTTTATTTTTTCTACTTCTTTAAGCGTTAACAAAAATTTAATAATTATTTGATTTAAAACATTCTCAAAAGAAGATAAAGGAGAACTTATAACATTTACTAACTGCGATTTTAAAACAGTAACAGGAGGAATTTTTGATAATTGAATAATTTTTTCTAATTCCCAAAATTCTTGAGATATTAATCCCTTAACAACTTTTAAAGAATCTTTTTCTTTAACTTTCGTTAAATTATCTTTAATAAAAGCAAAAACCAATTTGGTTATTTCTATTTCCTTATCTAAAGATTTGCTATAAATAATTCCTATTGATCCTAAATAATTTTCTAACCAAGATGAGTCAATATTTAATTGTTTTAAAACAATAATTAAAAGATTTTTTTTAACAACTAAATAATTAGCATCTAAATTTTTTAAATCTTTTTTAAACTTCAATAAATTATTTGCCTTGATGCTTGAAAAATCAACAAAAATCAAAAATTGATTATTGGTAATAATATCTTTTAACTTATTAACTATCTTTTGTTTTTGGATTTTACTAATAGCCATAATTATTAATTAAAATAAAAAATCTGTGGATAATCCACAGACAATAAAATAATTTTTGTATTTTTACCTCGGCAGGCAAAATTTAATCCTAGGAACCTGCTGTCTATGGATTAATATAATTTATCAAAATATAACCAAAAAGTCAAATCTTATTTGAGCCGATGGCAGGATTTGAACCTGCGACCAACTGCTTACGAAGCAGCTGCTCTACCTCTGAGCTACACCGGCAAAACATTACTATTTTAAATATCATGATTTAATTTTTAAAGAGCGGACGATGGGAATCGAACCCACACTTCAACCTTGGGAAGGTTGTGTACTGCCATTATACTACGCCCGCTTAATTTTATCTTAATTTAAAAAAATCTTTTATTTTTTGCCAAAAAGACTCGTTTGCTTCTGAATTTATCTGAGATAAGGGACTGGGAGAAACAAAAACTATCACTTCTTCTTTTGGTTTTACCAGTTGTAATCTTTTTTTTATTTCGATTTCTTTTACTTCATCAAAATTTAAAGAATTTAACAAACTTGAAATTTGTTCATTTTCAGCTTCTATTCTTTCATTTTCTTGCTCTAAAAGCGTAAGTTGTTTTTGCAAATCTCTAACTCTTTGAACAGATGAATAAATGCCTATAAAAACAACAATACTACCAATTAATAAAATAATGGTTAAAATTATTTTTTTATTCATAAAATAGTTATACCACAATTTCTATTTTATTTGGTATTTTTAAAAATTTCAAAATATAAATCAGGGGGCAAATTAACCTTTCCTTTTTGAGCTAATTTCTTTTTGCCTCTTTTCTGTTTTTGCCACAATTTCATTTTACGCGATCGATCTCCTCCATAAAGATGGCTAGTTACATTCTTTTTTAAGGCCGGTAAAGTAACTCTGGCAATTATTTCGCTATTAATAGCTGCTTGAATTGGAACTGGAAATAATTCTGGTTCCAATTTTTCTTTTAGTTTTTCAATGATTATTAGTCCTATTTCCCGAGCTTTTTCCCTAGGAACTATCCTTGAAAACGCTTCAACTATTTCTCCATTAATCAGAATCTGAAGTTTTACTAAGTCTCCTATTCGATAATCAATCAGTTGGTAACTTAACGAAGCATATCCCGAAGAAATTCCTTTTAATAAATCATAAAAATCTTTAATTAATTCGGATAATGGCATTTCAAAATTTATAATTAAATTTCCAAAACGAGTTGAAAGATTTTCTAAAGAAGTTGAATAACCGCGATGAGAGTGGAGTAAATTTAAAATAGGAGATAAATATTCATTGGGAGTAATGATTTCTCCCTTAACCCATTGTTCTAAAAATTTAATGACTTTATCTTGACTTGTTATTTCTGATGCAGAAAAAATTTCTTTTTCTAAACCATTAGACAATTCAACCCTATATTTTACCGAAGGAGTAGAAATAATTGGATTTAAATTGAACTCTCTTTTTAATCTTTCCTTAACTATTTCTAAATGAAGATTTCCCAAAGTTCCTACCCGAAAACCTTGTCCCATAATTGAATTTTTTTCAATAGCGAAATATAAGGAATAATCATTTAATCTTAGTTTTTCAAGAGAAGTTTTTAAATTTTCAAATTCATTAGCATTTTCAGGATACATCGAAACAAAAACAACTGGCTGGGGCTCCTTATATCCCTCAAAAGGCTCAATACCCGAAATTGTCTTTTCAATTATTTTGGAAGTAATTGAAGTCAAATTTTTATCAGCATTAATCTTTGTAACCGTATCTCCAACTCTTACTTTTGATAAATCTTTTAAACCGGTTGCCAAATACCCTATTTCTCCGGCTTTTAAAACATCAATTTCTTTAAATTCTGGAGAAAAAATACCTACTTCTAAAACCTCTGAAGTTGTTTCAGTTTTCATAAAATAAACTAAATCATTTTTAGTTAAAACACCATCAAAAATTCTTAAATAAGCAATTGCTCCCTTATATTTGTCATAAAAAGAATCAAAAACCAGAGCTTTTAATGGTTTATTAATATTGCCAAATGGCTCAGGAATTTTGAAAATAACTTCTTTCAAAAGCCCCTCTACTCCCTCTCCGGTTTTAGCTGAAATTGTCAAAACTTGCTCTTCTTCGCAACCTATAAGTTTAGCTAATTCTTTTTTTAAATCATTAATTTCTTCTTGATTATTAGCTAAATCAATTTTGTTTAAAACTGGAATAATAACTAAGTTTTCTTCCAAAGCTCGATTTAAATTAGCTAAGGTTTGGGCCTGAATTCCGGCTTTTAAATCAACCAGCAAAATTGCTCCTTCCACTGCTTTTAAAGATCTAGAAACTTCGTAATAAAAATCAACATGCCCTGGGGTATCAATTAAATTTAAAATAAAATTATTTTCTTGGGATTTATCAAAATTTTTTATAACCGGCAATTGATAAATCATTCTGACTGGCTGCATTTTTATAGTAATCCCCCTTTCTCTTTCTAAATCCATTCTATCTAAATATTGATTTTGAAAAACTCGTTTATCTATAGTTTTAGTAATTTCCAAAAACCTGTCGGCTAAAGTTGATTTACCATGATCAATATGGGCAATAATTACAAAATTTCTAATGTTTTTTATCTCCATTTTTGAATATTAACTTTTTTAAAGATTGATTTAAAATTTGAAGAATTGATTTCTTATCAAATAAAATAAATATTCCAATAGCTATCCCAATAGCTATTAAAAGTTTAACCAACAGAAAAATAAAGCCACTATTTACAATTATTAAATTTAAAAGATAATAGACAATATAACCAATCAAACAAGAAATTAATCCAAGAGCATAGGATTTTAAAGAAATTTTTAAAATATTTTTTAAATCAAGATTGATCTTTCTTCGTAAATAATTAATTAAAAATACAACATTTATCAAGGCCCCGATTCCAACTCCTAATGCTATCCCATAAACTCCGATTGCTTTTGATAAAAACCAAATTAAAGGAATTGAAAAAACTAAAGATATTAAAAGGCTAATAAAGGGAGTTTTGCTATCAGCTAATGAAAAGAAAACCCTAATTAAAAATAAAATCAAGGCCTGAATTGGTAAAAATACCGCAAAAATAGCTAAAAGATTAGCAGTAATTATTTGATCTGATTCTAAAAAATTTCCATAACCAAAAAGCAAAGATACGATTCCCCTTGAAAAAACTATTAATAGTAAAGATATTGGAATAATAATTGTTAAAATATTATAAGTTGTATCTTTAACCACTTTTTCAAAATCTTTAAGATGAATATCCTTTTCTTCTTGGGATTCTTCTTTTTGATATTTTGCCCAAAAATTAGATAAAGTTGGAAAAGCAACGGTAATAAATGATAGAGCGATAATTGTTTGAGGCAAAGCTTGTATTGAATCAGCTAAATTATAATTAGCTAAGCTTCCACTAGCTAAAAATGAAGCAGCTATTGTAATTTCAAAATAAATTGCATTATTAGCTAAAAGCATTAGAGTTCTGGGAATCATTAAATTGATGATTTTTTTAAAATAACTTAATGATTCTTTAATTTTTAAATTAAATTTAAATCCTAAATTTTTTAAGGTTGGAATCTGAATTATTAAATAAAGAAACGAACCAAAAATAACTCCCCAAATAGCACCCTTGATTCCCAAGCTATTGGTTAAAAAAATTATTCCTAAAATTATTCCCAGATTATAAAAAATTTGAGCGAAGGTAGAAATAAAAAACCTTTTGTAAAGCTGCAAAAAATTAGCTGTTAAATTAGCTAGAGACAGAAAAAGAGGTTGAAGCATCAAAATTGGAATAATTGTAGCCAGTTCTTTTAAAGCTTCTTTGGAAAATCCTGGGGCAATAAGATAAGCAATTTGATCATTAAAAATTAAAACTACTAAACTTAAGATAATTATCAAAGATATAAATATTACCGAAATAAAGCTAAATAGCTTAAAAGTTTCTTCTTTGCCTTTTAAAATAGTTTCAGAAAAAACAGGAAAAAAAGCACTGCTTAAAGCTCCAAAAACAAAAATATTATAAAAAAAATCGGGGATTCGAAAAGCGGCAAAATAAATATCTAAAAAAATGCTTGCTCCAAATTGAGAAGCAAGCAAAATATTTTTAACTATTCCCAAAATTGAGCCAATTAAGGTTGTAGCAAAAACTACCAAAGCCCCTGATTCTAAGGATTTTGTTTCAAGCTCAGTAATTTTTTCTTTAATCATAATTTTTAAACTGAATTTTGCTGTTTTTCAAATTCTTGCAAAATAATTTCTAATTCTCCATTTAAAATTCTACTGATATTACTAAACGATTTATTTAAACGATGATCAGTAATTCTATCTTGTGGAAAATTATAAGTTCTTATTTTTTCAGCTCGCTCCCCAGTACCTATTTGTTGTTTTCTATTTAAAGAGATATCTTTTGCTTGTTTTTCAAGTTCTAATTGATAAAGTTTGGTTTTTAAAATTTCTAAAGCTTTCTCGCGATTTTGGTGTTGATATCTTTCTGATTGACAAGTAACGGTTATGCCAGTTGGCAAATGTTTGATTCTAACAGCTGTTTCTAGTTTATTTACATTTTGTCCTCCAGGACCACTGCTTCTTAAAAAAGTAGTTTCCAAATCTTTGTCATCAATTTTTAATTCAACATCTTTATAAACTGGAACAATTGCCACGGTAGCAGTTGAAGTATGAACTCTGCCCGATTTTTCTGTTAAAGGAACTCGTTGTACTCGATGAACGCCACTTTCGTATTTAAATAACTCAAAAATATTTCTGCCATTAACCTCTAAAATTATTTCTTTATATCCACCTAATTCATTTTTACTTTCGCTTATAATTTTAAAATCAAATTTCTTGCGATTTAAAAATTTTTGGTACATTTCAAAAAGATCACCGGCAAATAACGCGGCTTCATCTCCTCCCGTACCAGCTCTTATTTCTAAAAAAATTCTATTAATTTCTTCTTTTTTAATACCCCAAAAATCATCTAAGAGATTATTTAATTTAGAAGTTATTTTTTTCTCCTCCAATTCTTTTTGAAAATTATCGCTTATTGCTAAATTAACTAATTCCTCGTCTTCGTTTTTGCTAATAAGCTCTTTATTTTCTCTGATTTGTTTTTGAAGTTCTTTTAATTTTTGATAGGTTTCAATTATTTCAGAAATTTTATTATATTTTTTCTGAATTTCCAAATAATCCTTTGATTTTAAAAAGTCGGGATCTAAAAATTTATTTTCCAACTCTAATTTTTCAGCCTGAAGTTGTGCTATTTTCTCTTCCATAAAACTCAAAAACCTCTTACTTTTTAGTTTTGGATTTAGTTTTCGAGGTAGCTTTTGAAACGATTTTTGATCTCTCTGATTTTATTTGCTGAGATTTTTTAGCTCTTTCTTTAAACTTTTCAACTCTACCGGCAATATCAACTAATTTTTCTCCGCCAGCAAAAAACGGATGGCACTTTGAACAAATTTCAACTTCTATTTTCTCTTTAGTTGAACCAGTAGTTATTACATTGCCACACGCACATTTAATCTGAGCATTTTCATAATATTGAGGATGAATATCTTTTTTCATATTTTTTATTATTTTTATAGCTTAAGAACTAAATTTTAGCATAAAAAACAAAAAATAAAAAGAGTCGTAAGCCGGATTCTGTTTTAAACAGTCATTAATCTTGGTTGATTAATTACTCAATCAACTCTTTGCGGCACCCCCAAAAGTTTAAACTTTTGGATACGGCCTTGTACCCCGCAAGGATTTAGCCGTTTCACCCCTAATTTACATTAGGATTTATCCTTTAAAATTATTTAAAGGATACTTCAAAATTTTCATTTTGAAGCGTCACTGTTCGCACCTTGCTCAGCTAAAATTTGGATTTTAGCCAAGAACGGGCTTTTACCCGTTGCGTTTTTCTGCTTAAAAAGCAGAGGGTATCCGGACTTTCCTCCCTGATTTCTTAAGAAACCGGGCGACTGTTCGACTCTTTTTATTATATAATTATATCATAAAAATACCTAAAAATCAAACAACCTTCGTAACTTTACAACTGACAACAAACAACTAACAACCAAAAAGTTAGAAAGTTCTTACCCCATTAATTTTCAAGTTTTTTCTTAGTTGTTAGTTGTAGGTTGTTGGTTGTTAGTTACGATAAGTTAGATAAAATGATAAATCTTCTAAAAGATGGTTTGGAATTAGAAAATTAATTTTTCTTTTAAACCATTAATGCCTTTAAACGATAAATAAGTTTCAATATTTTCTAAAATCAATTTATTATTTAAATTATTTATTTGTTCTTCATAGAAAGCAGCTAACTCCATTACCCTATTGCCATAAGAATAAAGATAGTAATTCCATTTTCCACCTCCATAATATTTGGCAGCTGCTATTTTTTCATCATTATAATTTCGGGAATCAGCTCCATTATTTTTTAAATACAAGGCAGCTGCTAAAAAGGCGTCTTGGGGATTCCACGGCGAAGGAACCTTGCCAGTAATCTCCTCTATTAAATCACGATATTCAAGCCAAGTTGATGGTAAAAATTGAGCAGGACCAATTGCTCCACCGTAATTTCCATCGCTTAAAATCGGGCAGGATACTGGAACAAGATTAGGATCAGTATTTAATTCTTCAGTAATTTGCATAAGATATGGAATTTCTTTGGGATTCATAGCTTCCCGATAATTACATTTACCGTTATTTTTTCCAAAATTAGATTCTTTATCTAAAACAGCTAAAATTAAAGATGTCCTCACTCCTGTTTTTTCATTAGCATATTTAGCATATTCTAAAGCTTGTTCAAAAGTTAATTCTTCGCCGCTTCTTAAAGAAAAAATTTGCGATTTTAATTCTTCAACTGTTTTTTGCGATTGATTTAAAAGCTCCTGATATTTACTTTCCATTCCTTGAGTTATAGCTAATAATTTATCTTTTTCTTCTTTTTTAAGAGCTAAAATTCTTGCTTGCTCTTGTTTTAAAGATAATAAAATTTCTAAATCACTTTTTTTATTTTTTAATTCTTCGTTTTGAGAATTTAAAATTTGTTTAATTTTTTCTATTTCTTTAAGCTGGTTTTCGATATTGGCTCTTAGAGACAACTGATAATTTAAATCTTGAGAAAAGTCGCTTAGATTTTGAGTAGCTAATAATTTTCCAATTTGTGAGTTTTGATTATTAACATATTCTTCAGCTAATAATTCTTCGATAACCAATTTTCTTTGAGCTATTTCAGAAGAATTTTCACTAAGGCGTTTATTTTCTTTTTCAATTTCACTGGTTAAAGAAGAAATTTGATAATCTAAAGCCTTAATCTGTAAATTTGCTTGTTGTATTTCACTATCTAATAACTTTGTTTCGTTAGTCAAAGTTTTTGTCTCTTTTTGAAGAATTAAAATTTGTTGCTCGTATTTTTCTATATCTTCCAAAAGCTTTCCAAACTCATTTTCTAAAATTTCTGTTTTCGAGGTTGGTTTATTTTCTTCTACCCGAGATTCTTTAACCATGCTTATGGGAGCATAAACCAAACCAATTTCTTTACCCATCAAAATTCCTATCAAAATAAAAATTCCCAAACTTTTTAAAAAACCAAAAATAAACTGAAAAATTATTGAAAACTTTTTAGTTTGTTCTTTATTTGACGATTTATTAACTAATTTAGGGGTTGATTTTTTAAAACTAATATCTGAAAATTTATTATCCCCCTCTTCTTCAATATTTAACTTTTCACCATTTCCTTTACTTCTGAAAAATTTAAAAGTACACATTTGAAATTATTAATTATTCCCGCTCTCTTTAGCAGTTTCCTCGCCTTCTTTCTTATCTTTTGCTTCCTGAGTAGTTTCAGCTACTTCAGCTACTTCAGAAACCACCTCTTCTTTTTGTTCTTCTTCAATTACCTCTTCCTTAGGAGCTAAAATAGTAACCACCGGAGTTTCTAAATCGATTTGTGGCTCAACTCCTTCTGGCAATTTAATATCTTTTAAATAAATATTATCTCCAAACTCAACAAGAGTTGAAATATCAACTTTGATATCTGTTGGAATATTTAAAGGCGAACATTCTACTTCCAATCTTTCAATGTTTTTATTAATCATTCCCCCTAATTCCTGAAGAGGCGACTTTCCAATAACTTCAATTGGCAAAGAGACATTAACTTTTTTGGTTTCATCGAATTTATAAAAATCAACATGAATAATCTCGCCAGTTAAATAATCTTTTTGAATATCATAAATTAAACTCGGGTATTTTTTATCCCCGATTTTTAAATCAATAATCAAATTTTCATCGTAAGCCTTTTTTATATCCTTTAAATTGCTTTTTTCAAACATTAAAACCAGATTCTCCTTTAAAGAAGGACCATATAAAACGCTTGGAATAAAGCCTTGTTTTCTGACTTTTGAAGCTTTTTTATCTTTTATTTGTGCTTCGAGAGCTATTTTTTCCATATTTTATAGCTTACCACAAAATCCATTAAAATTCAACAAGCTATAGTAACTAACAACTGTTTAGCTACAGCGACATTACAAAGCATGTAGCTTTTCTTTTACTTTTTCAATAACTTTATTAATATTAATAACCTCCTGAGTTCCTTCAGTCATATCTCTTAAAACCAGAGTTTTTGTTAAAACTTCTTGTTGGCCCAAAATAATTACCACCTTTACCCCTAACTTATCAGCTGTCCCTAACTGTGCTTTTAAGCTATTTCTTGACAGGTCAAAACTTACTTTAATATTAGATTTTCTAAATTTTTCAAGCAATTCAAAAAAAACGTTTTTAGCAGATTCGCCAATTTGGGCTATAAAAACATCTGGCTTATCTTTAAATTCCCAGGTTTTTAAAGCCGCAAGAACCTCAACAATTCTATCAATTCCCAAGGCAAATCCTAAAGCAGGAGTATCTTCTCCTCCTAAATATTTAACCAAATAATCGTATCTACCACCTCCACCCAACGCTAAAGTAGCATTAATATCTTCTTCGGTTTCTAATTTTTTTTCAGAAAGAGCAATTTCAAAAACTGTTCGATTGTAATAATCTAAACCTCTTACTAAATAAGGATTTAAAACATAGGAAATTTTAAAATTATCTAAATATTCTAAAACCTCCTGAAAATGAGTTTTACAATTCTTGCAAAGATAATCAACAATTTGGGGAGCATTCTTTTTATAAACTAAACAGCTTTCTTTCTTACAATCTAGCAATCTTAAAGGATTATTTTTATATCTTGCTTTGCAATCAGAACAAAGATTTTTGACTCTACTACGATAATAGCTTTTTAAAGCCTTTATATATTTAGGACGGCAAATATTACAACCAATGCTGTTTATTTCAAAAAAAATATTTTTTAACTTAAAATTTCTAAGAAGACTATCTGCAAAATAAATTAATTCTGCATCAGCTGCTGGATCAGCTGCTGAAAAATATTCAAAACCAGCTTGCCAAAATTGGCGATATCTGCCAGCTTGAGGATTTTCATGTCTAAACATTGGTCCAAAATACCACAATTTTACTGGTTGAGGCAAAGAATTAAAACCATTTTGAATATAAGCTCGAGCAGCTCCAGCTGTTCCTTCTGGTCTTAAAGCTAATTCATCTCCTCCTTTAGTTTTTAAAACATACATTTCTTTTTCTATCATGTCAGTATTAGAACCAACCCCCTTTTCAAAAACCTCTTTATTTTCTAAAATCGGCAATTCGATTTGCTTATAACCATAAAAGTTTCCCTCAGTAGCGCAAATTTCTCTTAGTTTTTCATAATAAAAAATTAAAGGAGGAAAAATATCGTGCATTCCTTTTGGAGCTTGATAAACTTTTTTTGAAGTTTTTTGTTTTTGGTTTTTCATAAAAGTTAATAATTAGGAGCCGCAAAAACCGTGATTTCATTTAAAGGCCAAAGCCTAACCCACACTTTTCCAACTATCTTATCTTCTTCTAAAACCCCCCAGCTTCTTGAATCATAAGAATGATAACGGTTATCCCCCAATACAAAATATTCATTAGCTTTTAAAGTAATTGATAAATCTCCAGGGGTTTCAATATTCCCCAAATACGGTTCATCTAACGTAGTTCCTTCTGGATTTTCTTGGTTATAAATGGTAATCTTTCCATTTTTAATTTCCAAAGTTTCATTTGGTAGCCCTATAATTCTTTTAATAAAATACTGGCCATTGTTTGATGGAGAATCCATAACTATTACCTCCCCTCTTTGAGGAGATCTTAATCTATAAGAAAGTTTATCGATGATTAAATAATTATTATCTTGAAAAGTTGGCTCCATTGATTGGCCCTTAACCATAAACGGTTGAATTAAAAAATACCTTATTGGAATAACAATAACTAAGGCAATTAAAATTGTTTC
>Ga0255346_1003845_pt1 | contig 17192 bp, 13 predicted proteins | sample wastewater_treat_FD_194410 | JGI IMG/M metagenome (GOLD analysis project Ga0255346, IMG submission 194410) | Wastewater microbial communities from Lulu Island WWTP, Vancouver, Canada - plant22 | ecosystem: Engineered > WWTP > Wastewater > Unclassified | place: Canada: Vancouver, British Columbia... | reverse complement strand
AGTCCTATCGGCGTTCGGATACGCTGTGGATGCCGGTGGGGTCTTACAGCATACAAACCGCTAATACCCCGTAAATCAAGGCTTTGCGGGCTTTTTGCCTGATTATCCCCGAAACTCCAGTTTGATTATATCGGGAAAGATGTCCCTGAAGTGCGGAAGGCTCTTTGCGCAAAATTGAAACAAAGAAAAGAATATCAGGCCAAACTCCAACAAGTGAAGGAAAATCTCAGGGAAATCGAAAGGTCTCTTCGTGGAGAAAGAACGTGATCTGTTCTTTGCCGTATTATTTAGCCTGGATAAAGCGGAAGTCTTCCGGGATATTATTCTCATCGGCGGCTGGTGTCCTCTTGTTTATAAGGAATATTTTGACAATCCGGTGGAAATTTCCGCGCAACGTACCGCCGATCTGGATATTCTTGTTCCTAATCCTCCACGTATTCATAAAGAAATTGATGTATCGCTGATTTTAAACAAGTTGGGACTTGACAGAAAAGTATTACCCTTGGATGGTTATGAGAAATATGTACATCCCGATCTTGAAGTTGAATTTCTGACATCTGAAAGAGGCAGAGAAGGGCCAGATTTATCTTACGGAAAGGCAAATTAGGAGTGTGGAGTATATCAACAAAAGCGGCAGGATAACTGTCGGAGATGTGGCAATGCTGTTAAAAATAAGCAGGTAGGCGGAAACGTTTGGCCAGAGCCAGCTATTATGTCATGCGCCGGCTGGTTGTCGATTTAGTTGTCTATTAGGTTGTCGATTGTAGAGTGGGCTTGCGGTATTTCAGGAGATACAATGGATACAGCAAATGCAAACAAAAGATTGCGCCTTCAAAACATTCGCCGCACAGACAGCGCCTAACCAAAAATTCTGCAGTCCCGCCTTGGTGTTGCTGAGCCTGCCGCGCATTGAAGGATACCGGCATTTCCGCTTCAGGCAGCTTTTCTGCTTCTTTTACTCACCACGCCAAGAGTCGCAAGCTGGCTTTCGAAACATTTCACATACTGGTATCTGGAAACAAACGGATTCGGACGGATACTGCATGAAGGGGAGTTGTAAACAAGAATACCTAAAAATAAAAAAAGTAAACTCGAGAGGCCATCTGAAATTTTAAATTTCAGTATCTTTTCTTGAAGAATCTTAGAACCGCTTGAAATGGTTGAATATTTACTTGCAAAGTTCGTGAGAAGTTATATTATGCCAAAAGTAACAATAAGGCATATCTTCTGATTATAATGTTAAAACGCTTGAAATATTGAAGAGAGCGGCCATTGCTTTGATTGACTGTATATTTTCTTAAGGATAGTAGCTTTATGCCTCAAATATTCGACAATATAGAAACACATCTTTTATCCGCACTTAAAGATGCGATGAGGCTTTCCGAACGCGCGGATTTTTGCGTTGGTTATTTTAATCTGCGTGGCTGGCGGAAAATTGATTCACTTGTTGGAAAATGGTCAGGTGGAGAAGGACATTGTTGCAGGTTGCTTGTAGGCATGCAACCAATGCCTCAGGATGAAATACGTGCTTCCATGAGCTTGATCAAAGACGAAGAGCAAATCGATCAGGCAACGGCCATTTCCTTGAAGCGAAAGCTTGCCCAGGAGTTCCGCGACCAATTAACTATCGGTCTCCCCTCAAATGAAGACGAAGCTGGATTAAGGCGCCTTGCCTCTCAAATCACAGCAAGGAAACTGGTTGTAAAGCTGTTTTTGCGCCATCCTCTACATGCCAAGCTTTATTTGTGTTTTCGGAACGACCCGCTCAATCCCAAAATTGGTTATTTAGGCAGCAGCAATCTGACACTGGCCGGTTTATCAAAGCAGGGCGAACTCAATGTTGATGTTCTTGACCATGATGCATGCAACAAGCTCGCCCAATGGTTTGAAGACCGCTGGAAAGACCGGTTCTGCATCGAGATTTCCAAGGAACTTGTCGAGATTATCAATTCCAGTTGGGCTCGTCCCGATCTGATTCCGCCCTATCAGATATACGTTAAAATGGCCTATCACCTTTCCCAGGAAGCGCGGGCTGGATTGACAGAATTTCGTATTCCCAGCGATTTCGGCAATATGCTTTTTGAATTTCAAAAGGCTGCAGTGCAGATTGCCGCCCATCACCTGAACAAGCGCGGCGGCGTGGTCATCGGCGATGTTGTCGGTTTGGGAAAGACATTAATGGCCACCGCTCTGGCTCGCATCTTTGAGGATGACCATGGTGTCGAAACGCTGATAATTTGTCCAAAAAATCTGGTTCATATGTGGGAGGATTATCGTCAGCAATACCGGCTTCGGGCAAAGGTGCTGTCCATCACTCAGGCGCAAAGGGAGTTGCCAGGTTTAAGAAGATTCCGCCTCGTACTGATAGATGAAAGCCATAATCTCCGCAACAGAGAAGGAAGTCGCTACCAGGCTATCGCCGAATATATTGCCAAAAATGACAGTCGCGTAATTTTACTTTCGGCCACGCCTTACAACAAAACCTATCTGGATTTGTCCAACCAGCTCCGTCTGTTCATTGACGAAAAGAAGGACATCGGCATTCGTCCTGAGAAACTGATTCGCGAACTCGGTGAGACGGAATTCATAAGGCGACACCAATGCCCGGTTCGATCGCTGGCCGCCTTCGAGAAAACCGAATACGCGGACGACTGGCGGGATCTGATGAGACTGTATCTTGTTCGCCGGACACGAAGCTTTATTCAAGAAAACTATGCCAAATTCGATCCCGAACGTAAACGTAAGTATCTGGAATTTCACGATGGCACGCGCTCTTATTTTCCAACGCGCGTTCCCAGAACGGTGAAATTCAAGATCAGCGAGAAAGACCCAAGCGATCAGTATGCACGACTATTCACCGATGACGTAGTAGAAATAGTCAACAACCTTACACTTCCAAGGTATGGGCTTGGCAATTATGTAAAACCGACACCGCAGAATCCGTCTACAACTGAAGAAGCCAAAGTCCTGGCCGATTTGTCACGAGCGGGCACCCGATTGAAAGGTTTCTGCCGAACAAATCTTTTCAAGCGTCTCGAAAGCAGCGGGCATGCGTTTATCCTTTCTGTAGAACGGCACATCCTTCGCAATTTCATATGCATATATGCCATTGAAAGCGATCTTCCCATCCCCGTCGGCACACAGGATATCGGTTTGCTGGATACAGACGTAAGCGATCAGGACGTGGATTTATGGGATGAGGCAGACGATAATGACGAAGATGGAAACGGCGCCGCCGAACCGATGGCCAATGCACCGCAAGCAACAACAGAACAGAAATTTCAGGAACAGGCTGCGGCAATTTATGACACCTATGCGAAGCAGTTTCGTCGCCGCTTCAAGTGGCTCAAGCCCGAATTATTCAACAGTATTGAGCTGGCTAAAGATTTACAAAACGATGTCAGGGCGCTGATGAAGATCCTGAAAAAGGCCGGAGGATGGGACCCACGACGTGATGCCAAGCTTCAGGAACTCCTGACGCTTTTAACGAAAAAACATGCCAACGAAAAAGTGATTGTCTTTTCACAATTTGCCGATACGGTTAATTACCTTACTGAAGAGTTAAAAAAGGCAGGCATGCGGGCAATAGAAGGCGTGACTGGAGATACGGAAGACCCTACTGCCATCGCCTATCGCTTCAGCCCTGTAAGCAACGAAAAACGAGACAGGATTAGTTCGGAAAATGAGTTGCGTGTTGTCCTGTCGACAGATGTGTTAAGCGAAGGCCAAAACCTTCAGGATTGTGCTGTTATCGTGAACTTTGATTTGCCATGGGCCATCATTCGCCTGATTCAGCGCGCGGGCCGTGTTGACCGCATTGGCCAAAAATCGGACACCATCATATGCTATTCGTTCCTTCCCGCCGAAGGTGTGGAGAAGATTATTCGTCTTCGATCGAGAGTTCAGCAGCGTCTGCAGGAAAACGCGGAAGTCGTCGGCGCGGATGAAACCTTTTTTGAAGATCAGGATGGTGCACAGGTTGTACGCGATTTATTCACGGAGAAAGCAGGCATTCTCGACGGCGATGAAGATACGGAAGTTGACCTCGCTTCGTATGCCTATCAGATATGGAAGAATGCCATCGACCACAATCCCGAACTGGCGAAAACAATTCCGGCCATGCCAAATGTGGTTTATTCAACGCGGCCACATAAGCCGATGGCCAATCAACCCGAAGGAGCCTTGCTTTACATGCGAACGGCGGAGGACAATGACGCCCTGGCATGGATAGATAAAAAAGGTAACAGCGTCACCGAATCACAATTTGTCATATTGAAAGCTGCCGAATGCGCGCCTGAAATGCCTGCTCTTACAAGACATCCAGAACATCACGAAATGGTTGCCGCAGGTGTGAAACTGATTGTTGAAACCGAAAAATCCATCGGCGGGCAGTTGGGGCGTCCTTCCGGTGCCAGGTTCAGAACCTACGACCGTTTGAAAGCCTACGCTGAAGAAGTAAAAGGCACACTTTTTGATACATCAGAATTTCGTAAAACGATTGAAGATATTTACAAATATCCCCTGCTTCAATCCGCAACCGACACACTGAACCGCCAGCTAAAAAGCGGTATCAGCAACCAGGCGCTGGCCGAACTGGTCATGTCACTGCGCGCAGACGCCCGTCTCTGTCGTGTTTCCAAAAGTGTTGAGTCAGCAGAGCCGCAAGTGATTTGTTCCCTGGGACTCAAGGAAGAAGCGGAGAAAGGCAACGGGTAAAATCATGATAATTAATGTGGCGGAAGTCCGGCTGTGTCTCAAATCATTCGATTTCAAAAACCTCTTTCGTGAACACCTTGGCTGGGACAATCACAATGCGCAACTTGAAATACCTGTCAATAATGAGACGATTTCTCTTAGCGCCATTGCCCAGAAAAGGGGATTTATTGCATTTGTTTGTGAAGGCCATATCCCGGAGCGCGCGACACGACTGAAAATTGACCACCAAATCACTAAATCCGCGCGCGAACATTTTGTGATTTATGCGGATAAAGCTAAAAGGCAGCAGGTCTGGCAATGGGTGCGCCGCGAACAAGGGAAGCCCTTGGCCAGTCGCGAACATCGTTTTGATACACGTCAGTCGGGCGATCCTCTGATCCAGCGGCTTAATCAGATTGCCGTAGACATGGAAGAAGAGGAAAATATAACGATTGTTGATGTGGCTGGAAAAGCGCGCGCTGCTTTTGATGTCGATAAGGTCACCAAGAAATTTTACGAGCGCTTTAAAACGGAACATGCTGCTTTCCTCAAGCAAATCAAGGGTTTTCCTAAACCGGTCAAAATTGGCGGCAAAGACGAACCCCATCCCGATCTTCAGTGGTACACCTCGCTCATGCTCAACCGGTTGATGTTCGTTTATTTCATCCAGAAAAAAGGCTTTCTCGATGGAGATACGGAATATCTGCGCAATCGGCTGAAACTGGTTCAGGAGGTGCGGGGCAAAGACAAGTTTCTCTCCTTCTACCGTTACTTTCTTTTAAGGCTCTTTCATGACGGCTTGGGCAAAGCGCCTGGCGAACGTAAGCTGGATTCCGAATTGGAAAAACTGTTAGGCCATGTGCCTTTTCTCAACGGCGGATTCTTTGAAGTCCATGAACTTGAGCAAAAATACACCGAAATAGACATCCCCGATCAAGCTTTTGAAAAGCTCTTTGATTTCTTTGACCAGTACCGCTGGCACCTGGACGAACGGCCTCTGCGTGCCGATAATGAAATCAATCCCGATGTTGTCGGCTACATTTTTGAAAAGTATATCAACCAGAAGCAGATGGGCGCCTACTACACCAAGGAAGACATTACCGAATACATCAGCAAAAATACAATAATTCCCTTTCTTTTTGACGCCGCACAAAAGAAATGCGCTATTGCCTTTCAGCGTGATAGCGCCCTGTGGCGTCTTTTGCGCGACAACCCCGACCGATACATCTATCCGGCAGTCCGTCACGGTGTGGTAAGCGATGACGGTTCTATTGTGCCGGAATCGGCTTTGCCGGATTTTGTGCAAAAAGGCATGCACGATCCCAAAGAACGTATGCACGACAAACGCTACAATCTTCAGCAAGCGCAGGCCGGAGATTCACTGCGGTTAGTTACGGAAACCTGGCGGGAATACGTTTGCCGCCGCAATCGCTGTCTTGAAATTCGCGAGAAACTGCAAAATGGCGAAGTCCATCAGATTAACGAGCTGATCACACTGAATCTGGATATCTGGCAGTTTGCCGGCGATGTGATTGTTAATGCCGAAGGGCCGGAATTGCTGCGCGCTTTCTGGCAGGCGATTATTAAAATTACCGTTCTTGATCCCACCTGCGGGTCGGGCGCTTTTCTCTTTGCCGCTTTACGAATACTGGAAACGCTTTACAGCGACTGCCTGGCGTGTATGATGCGGTTCATTGAAGACCTGGAAGGAAAACCTCATCACCCCGAACAATACGGAGATTTAAAAAAAGTCCTGACGCAAATTGCCAAACATCCCAATGAACGCTACTTTGTTTTAAAGTCCATCATCCTCAATAATCTTTTCGGCGTGGACATTATGAAAGAAGCGGTGGAAATCTGCAAACTGCGTCTTTTCCTAAAGCTAGTCGCACAGGTAGAAAAAGTTGAACAGATCGAGCCGCTGCCCGACATGGATTTCAACATCCGCGCGGGAAATACTTTGGTCGGCTATGCAACGGCGGAACAGGTGCGCAAGGCCTTTACGGAAGAGCGACAATCCGAAGCGCAGGTGCAGGGTAAGCTGCTGATGGGAGAAGATGAGGAAAACTACCAGCGCTTTGAGGAAAGCGCCGAACTGGTCGACAGGGCATTCCGCCAGTTTCGCGCGCAACAGACCACGCACGGCGGAATTGTTACACATAATGATAAAGAAAATCTGCGCACGCGGCTTACTCAACTGAATGAAGAATTGAACACCAACCTCGCGGCAGATTATGGCATCACATCAAAAAACATAGATTCAACAACAGCTTACGAACAGGCTTTTGCAAAATGGAAGGAAAGCCATCAGCCCTTCCATTGGTTTGTCGAGTTTTATGGAATCATGAGAGATGGCGGTTTCGACGTGATTATCGGCAATCCGCCGTATGTGGAATATAGTAAGGTTAAGAAAGAATATACTGTGCGTAAATATACAACAGAGACCTGCGGGAATCTTTATGCCTTCGTAGTCGAGCAATGTAGCTTTCTTCGATGTGAATTAGGACGCCAAGGTTTTATTCTACCCACAAGTTCTATTACAACCGAAAGAATGACGGCACTTCAGAAGTATTTGTTAGACACAGGCTTTGTTCACTCCACCTACGGATTTAGACCTGCCAAATTGTTTGAGGGAGCTACTAATGCAAATATCCACATAAGTATAGTTCTCTTGGGCAAATCGTTTAGAATAAATTCTTACGCATTACACCACATCAAGTGGAATGCTGCATTTCGCCCGTATCTTTTTCAAACACTGCCTTTTTACACAAAAGTAAGCTCCGAAGATATTTTGCACTTGAGAAGGCTTCCGAGGCTATATACAAATATCCATTTAGAAATTATGCTTAGAATCGCGAAGTATTCTCCCATTCAGTCAGAGTTTTACCCAACACCTAATTTGGTCTATTACAGAACTACAGGCGGACTTCACTACCGTGTTTTCACAATGTTTTCCACGTTTTCTCGTAAAGAATCTGCCGTTTCATTAAGAGATGTAGAATCTAGAAATATTGCTTTCTGTGCTTATGCGTCGAATCTCTGGAATCTCTTTTACTACACCTTTTCCAACTGTTTAGATGTCGCCAGATTTGAATTGAATGCATTCCCACTGGGCTTAAATGATATGGCGCACGCTATTCGGAAACGATTAGTTTTGCTTGCCACACAGCTCGACGACGACTTACGACGAAATGCATGTTACAAAATTAGACACTATGAGAATATCGGTGATATAAACTGTTATACGATTGAAATGCGACAATCTAAGCCTATCATAGATGAAATCGATAAAGTTCTTGCCCAACATTATGGTTTCACCGACGAGGAACTGGATTTCATCATCAACTACGATATCAAATACCGCATGGGCAATGTCGATGATGAAAACGGTGAAGACGAATAAAGAATAAAAGGTGGTCTTTATGTTTAAGCCGAAATTCAAATACACGGATCAGATGGTTGGTCTTTTAACCCGAATTGCTGCGGCAAGAGAAGTGATTCTCGGCGCACCGCTGATTCCCCGCTGGGAAATATCCCTGCGCCGGGAGGCCATTGTCCGCAGCGCTCATTCCTCCACCAGTATTGAAGGCAACAACCTTTCTCTGGAGCAGGTCAGCGCCCTTGCCCAGGGCCGCAAGATTATGGTGGCAAGAAAAGACAGAGAAGAAGTCCTCAATTATATCCACGTGCTGGAAACATTGGATGCGCTGGCGCCCGATGGTGAAATCAATCAAGATGTCATCAAAAATATCCAGAGGATGCTGACGGTCAATACGCTGGAAGACCCGCAGGACAACGGCGTTTACCGAAGTGAGAGAAATAAATATGTGGTGGTAGCCAATCGGCTGACTGGGGAAGTATCCTTTCGCCCGCCCACCAACGAGGAACTGCCCCAACTGATGCAGGATTATGTGCAGTGGCTTAATTCCGACAAAGCCCGCGGACTCGATCCGGTGGTGATGGCCGGCATAGCGCATTATGAATTTGTCCGGATTCATCCGTTTGTGGACGGCAACGGCAGAACGGCGAGAGTCGTTGCGGCGCTCATTCTCCGGCTCCGAGGTTTTGACATGAAACAGTTTTTCTGCCTGGATGACTACTACGATATGGATAGAACTGAATACTACAAGGCGTTACGAGCTGTTGATCCCCAAAAACGCGACCTGACCCGTTGGCTGGAATATTTTATTGAAGGGGTGGCGGTCAGCATCGATGCTGTGCGTGAACGAGTCGCTCGTTTGAGCGTGGAGCGCGTCAAGACGAAAAAGAAAGGCCAGATTGCTCTCACGGAAAGGCAAATGAGGATTGTGGAGTATATCAACAAAAATGGCAGGATAACTGTCGGAGATGCAGCAACGTTGTTTAAAATAAGCAGGCAGGCGGCGCTCAAAGAAATTAGCAAGCTTATTGCGCATGAAATCATCAGGCGGGAAGGCTTGGCCAGAGCCAGCTATTATGTCATGCGCTGACTGGTTGTCGATTGGGTTGTCGATTGGGTGAATCGGGCGATTTGTCGTGCATACGAATGCCAATGGTAACAACGAAGACAGGAAAGAAAGATAAGAGAGTGCGCATACAAATCATCGGCAAGGCGGATAGCTCTTACCCATCGGTTTTACAAAACCGCCTCTCCAAAGATGCGCCTGCTGAACTATATGCACTGGGCGAAAAAACTATTCTGCGTCGGCGTCTGCTGGGTCTTGTCTGCTCGATTCAATGCCCCGGCAGCGTTGTGCTCAAAACATTCGATACTGTCCGCGCTCTGAAGGATGCCGGCATTGCCGTTGCGGGTGGCTTTCTCTCGCCGATGGAAAGCGATTGCCTGGATATTTTATTACGCGGTAAACAGCCAATCATTCTCTGCCCGGCCAGAAGGCTTAAAGGCATGCGCCTTGGCCCTAAGGTAAGGCAGGCGATTGATGAAGGACGATTGCTTGTCCTTTCCATGTTTGATGACAGCATTCAGCGCACCACAGCCTCACAGGCAGTGCAGCGAAACAATCTGGTTGCCGCCCTGTCCGATGCTCTTTTTGTCCCCTACGCCGCCCCCGGTGGCAAGACCTGGACAACCGTCCATGCTGCTTTAAAAAGAAAACAACCGGTGTTTACCTTCGACGTTGAAGATAACGCCGCTCTTCTCAAAGCAGGCGCGCAACCGTTTGAGCTTCCGTTTGGGCAGGGGATTACCCTAAAACTCAAAACGACCAATTCAGTGAACATCAGCGAGGACAATTATGAATGAAATCCAGCTCTTTTCGTCTGCTATTGATTTCAAAGGCTGCACCAGGAAGCTGCGTGCGTTTGGCATCGACCTCGGTACCACCAATTCCAGTGTCGCGGAGGCTTCGTGGATGTCCGGCGACAAGCCGACATGCATGGTCCTTGAAATCGATCAACCACTTTGGCCAGCGGGAACCATGACGAGTTCTCTGGTGCCTTCGGTGGTCGCTGATTTAGGTGGTGAGGGAGTGATGATCGGCGAAGGCGCAAAAAGACTGCGCACGAGACCTCAGGAGGCCAATCTGTTTCCGGAACGGAACCTGTTTTACGAAACCAAGAATGACATGGGGCTTCGCAAAACCTATCATCGGGCGCCTGATACCTTCAATCACGCCTCTAAGATCGCCGGCCATATCCTCCGTTTCATGAAGGAAGCCGCATGCAAGGAAGTACAGGACGCTCCTGCGCATTTCTGTGTTACGGTGCCCGCATCGTTTCAACTTAATCAGCGACGGGATACGCTTCTGGCTTGCGGGTATGCAGGCATTGAACTGCAGGATGATGATCTTCTCGATGAGCCGACCGCGGCCTTGATCGACTACATCATGACCAAAGGCTCCGATCGAATTATCGAGGCAGGCAGGACGACCCGATGTGTTGTTTTCGACTTTGGCGGCGGCACGTGTGACGTGTCTGTCCTGGAAATCACGGCGGACAAAAAGACGAAACTGATTTTGATGAGCCAGATTGCCGTATCCCGATACCACAGGTTGGGCGGCGGTGATCTGGATGCAGCAATTGTCCACGAGCACCTTATCCCTTCGCTGCTGAGGAAAAACGAGCTGGAGCCTCTTGATCTTACTTGGGCCGAAAAGAAGCGTGGCCTTGAACCACAGCTTCTGGGAACGGCGGAAGCCCTGAAAGAAGCCCTCTGCAGAGAAATCGACCGGTTGAAGAAGTTTGGCAAATACGATGACGCGGATAAGAATGAGGTAGCGGCGAGGCAGCCGGGAATTAACCTCTATCTGGGGAAACGATCATTCCACTTGGACCGTCCGACCCTCAATGCAACGCAATGGGAAACCATTTTGATTCCTTTTCTCGACAGGGACCTCTTATATGCCCGCCAGACGGAATTTCGCTTGACCCAGTCCATTCTCGCTCCTCTTCAGGACGCTCTGGACAGGGCCGGCAAGAAGCCGGAGGACATCGATTTCTGTCTCATGGTTGGCGGGAGTTCCCTGATACCCCAGGTACGTGAGGCGGTTGAGGAATTCTTTCAAAAGAGCGCGGTCGGGTTTTTCCAGGATACTCACGCGATACAGCTTTCTGTCGCCAGAGGCGCCGCCTGGAACAGCCTGTATAAGGCCATAACAGGGAAGAGCCTTATTCAATCCGTTCTCCATGACGCTTTGGCGCTCGTGACTACGGGTGAACAGCTCTTTCCGCTTATCCCGGCTCAGACTATCCTTCCTTATCCTGACGAGAATGATTGGGCTCGGGTGGAACTCGTCGTGCCTAGCCACAAAGACCTTTTTATGGAGAAGCTCCTCTTCAAAGTCGTGAGCGCAAAGGACGGGCAGACGATATTTCATGAAATATGGGACATCCCCGAGCGCGTGACAGCCGGAACGGAAATCATCATGGAATATCGAATCACGAAGGGGAAACAGTTTCAATGCAGAGTTTTTCTGAAGGATGATCCGGAGGTTGTTTTCGAACATACCGTGGAAAACCCGCTCGTGAATATCGTCAATCCCGGCAGCATTCGGCTGCTCATAGAAGAAAAGGAAGAGGAATTGAAAAAGAAGGGTGCTGGATCTCCCGACAGTCGGGACGATTTTATCCAGCTTGCCCGGTGGTATGCCGAATTAGGCCAGAAAGAGAGAGCGCTCGATTGGTTGAGATCGGCTTTGAAGAATCAGGGAAAGCCCGATGTAGAGATTATGAATCTTCAAGCGATCTATTACGGGGAACTAGGCGACCACGAGCGCGAGGAACGCCTCTATCGGGAAGCGGATAAAGCAACAAAATCATGGGAAGGCCCTTTATTCAATCTTGCCCTGAGCTTTTTCTGGCGGTCGAAGTACCAGGAGGCGCTCAAGACGATTGAGGAAGCGAACAAGAAGGCTGGTCAAAAAGGTGAATGCCTGACACTCAGGGCGATGTGTCTGGAAAAAATCGATCCACAAAAGGACTGCAAAGCTATTTATGTACAAGCCGTCAATGCCTTTGGAAGTCCCGGCCGCTTGTCCGATTGGGAGCTGGGTTGGTTCATCACCGCAGCGCGTGGCGCCGGCGATGAAAAGGCCATGCAGCAGGCGGACAAGGAAAAGGGTAAGCGAAAGAAAAAAGGGCAACAGGATATCGATATCGGGGCGCCGCTGCCTGGGATCAAGGGTGGACTGATTGTAAGGGGGTAGTCATGGGATCATGGCTTTTGCCGCCGGGTGATCTTACCCCGGACCAGGTACGGGTTGTCGAAATGACGCCGGATCAAAACCGCGTTGTTTTCGGCGTTGCCGGATCCGGTAAGACGCAGGTTCTTGTCCACCGCGCGGGCCATCTCGCCAGGTCATACCACGTTACTCCCGAGCGATACCGTGTTTTCGTCTTCACAAACGTGATCAAGGAGTACATCAAATCCGGCATCCAATTTCTGGGTCTCCCCGACGAGACGGTCAGCACCTTCGATCATTGGTGCAGACTTGCCTATGAAAGAGAAGTATCCAAGAAACTGCCGTGGAAAGGGAAAACCATCGATTTCGATCAGATTCGGAGGTCTGTCCTGGATCGCTTGAAGACGCGGCCCGCCCTGCAGAAAAGTCTGGATTTCGTCCTTGTGGATGAAGGCCAGGATTTAAGTCCCCAGGCCTTTGAAATAATTTCCTTGGCGGCGCGGCATGTGACGGTCTTCGCCGATCGGATGCAGCAGATATTTGAAGAGGGCGCCGGAGAGGAGCAGATTCTGGCAAGAATTGGACTCAGGAAGGAACACGCCACCCTGTTGGGCGCTTATCGTAATTCCCCGTATGTGGCTCAATTGGCCTATTACTTCATTGCGGATGAGACGAGAAAGAAGCAGTACCTGTCTCAGTTGGGTATGCCGCAAATGACCAAGGAAAGACCGCTTTGCTTTGTAGCTACTGACCATGACAATGAGATGGACCGCTTGGCCGAGGTCATACGCCAACGCCAGTTGCTCAACGAACGAGTCGGCATCATCGTTCCCATGAACAGGCAAGTTCACGGTTTTGCTGCTGCCATGCAAGAGCGGGGGATCAACATCGAACGAGCCGTTGCACCCAGAAGGCCAGGCATGGCCGCTAATTTTGACTTTGGTAACAACCTCCCCAAGATCGCCACGTACCACAGCGCCAAGGGGCTTACGTTCGACAGCGTTCTCATGCCGAAAATCACGGCAAGCGCCTTCGATAACATCAGTGACAGCGGATTGCGGCAACGCATGCTTTTCGTCGGTATTGCCCGAGCAACCCAATGGGTTTATCTCAGCACGATAAAAGGGCAGGAACTTGAGGAGTTCTCGCTCCTCAAAGATGCTGCTGTCAAAAACCATCTGACTATTCAAGACGGAAAGGCTTCACCGCTGAGGTCACGGGCGACACCACAAGATGACGATGATTATGACGCGCCGTTTTAAAATGGCAGATAACGTATAGCTGCGCTATCAAATATTCATTGATAACGAGTATCTCATGAGTTCATTCAACGAGGGAGAATTGAGTCATGAGGGTGAGTTGGTTAAAATCTTTATTCTTTACGTTTCATTTTGCTGAATACAGATTTTGAGGCCTGACACGCACTTTGAGAATTCAATACCCTGACGCTTATTATCATGTAATCTGCCGCGGCAATGAAAGACGGGAAATCTTCCGTAACATTGATGATCACTGTCTTTTCTTTACGGCTGGTTTCCTTATACCGCTTGTAAAGAACCTCAAAATACTCTTCCTTGGTCTGTAATAAACATACCTCCATTTCCGAATAGTTCCCCGGTAACATTGATTTATGACTCAACGTATCCTTTTAACAAGAGCCTTCGGTAACATTTTATTTGAGGCAATTCGATCAGAAACAACAATGGGCGCATTGCTGAAACCTAAAAAATCCTGCATCTGGGACAGAGACAGTTGCCCTAAACCGGAATCTATCATATATGTCGCAGTGCGGAATGGCTTGCCCGCGAACACATCACAGACCGCTTTTGCCGCGTCTGACTGAAAAGGCTGGTGCCGGAGCTGTAGTTTCATTCACCGTCACTTCCGATAATATCTATTTCCTGTTCATAGTAATAGGAATAATCAATGCCCTTCATAAAAATATCACGGTCGTTTATCTTATCTGTCAAGGCATTTTCTAATAAAATTTTAATCTGTTTCGTATCCGTTGTACTTTTACGCATGGCATCAAGGTAATCTTTTTTACTGATTTTGCTCCAATCTACGCACAGGCGCAGGTTCTTTTTCAAAATCAAGTCAAGCCAGATGCGGGTGGTTCTGCCGTTACCCTCCATAAAGGGATGGGCAACATTCATCTCAACATATTTGCTTACAATTTCATCAAAAGTGCTTTCAGGCATTTTTTCAATCGCTTTCAGCGTATTATCTAAAAATTGCACTGGAGCAAATTGAAACCCTCCCTTTGCGATATTCAACTTCCGGATTTGTCCTGCAAAATCATACAAGCCGCCAAATAAATAGCCGTGAATTTGCTGTAAACCCTTTACTGTACCGACTTCTATTACTTGAAGCAATGAACTGTCAAAAAGGGCATATGCCTTGCTTTTGCTTTTTCCGTCAATGGTTTCATCGCTGTAAGTAAACCATTCGATGAATTTTTTAGATTTTTTACTTGGCACATTTTCGACAAGTAAAAGGATATCTTCTTGAAGTAAACAATCGGTCAGATAGTTTTTCCCGTCATTGGCTTTTAATTTGAGTTGACTACATTTTGTAGTCAGCTCAAAATTTGATTTTTTTAAGCGTGTTTTAAGTACCGACCAATACTTTCGTGGGTCTTTACTGTCGGTCAAAGCCCCGATAATATCGACAACCGAAAACCACCATTTAGATTTTCCATCATCCCAAACAGCACGGATTTCCTTATCCTCAAAAAAACGGATGGAGATTTTTTCCATCATATCATCCTTACATTCGTGTTCGGTGCGATAAGTTTGAAAATCTCGAACACGTTGATTTTCTCCGGCGAATTGATGATGCAGCTGTCACGGAACACGGGTTGCAGGGGCTTGCGTCCGGCGATTTCATGGATTGCCTTTTCGCTGCAAATTCCGCTGAAAAAGGCAGGTGAATCCGGAGGAAGGCGGCGCCCTGCCGGCTACTGAGAAACTGACTGGAGTTTTAATAACACACATGCCTTCATCAATCAATCATCTCTGTTTTTTTACGTATGGAACCTCCTTTCAACTAAAACTTCTGGGCGACATGAAACAAACGGAGGCAGACCGCGTCGGCGATGGTCGGATCGCCGATGAAGGCATGCCCGTCTTTTCTTTATGGCTGGCTTCCTTATACCGCTTGTAAAGAACCTCAAAATACTCTTCTTTGGTCTGTAATAAACATACCTCCATTCCGAATCGTTCCTCGGTAACATTGATTTATGAGTCAACGTATACTTTTGAGAAAACCCTTCGATGGCATTTATTTGAGGCAAACGGATCCGGGAAAGGAACTTGACAGGCACGCGGGAGCCTTGTATTTTCGGCTCATGAGAATTTGCCAAAGCTGTAAAAAGGAAATTTCGACGGATCTTTTTATCGGCAGACAGTCGTCATGCCCGTCGTGCCGTGCGGATCTTCATGTGTGTCTGAACTGCAGCTTTTACGAGCCGGGTGCCTATAACGATTGCCGTGAGAGCCAGGCGGAAAGAGTTCTGGATAAGGACCGCGCCAACTTCTGTGATTATTTCCGTTACCGGGAAGGCCCCGTGGCAGGGGATGCAAAAAAAGACGATGCCAGAAAGAAGCTCGATGCTCTGTTTAAATGATTTTCATGGCCGGATTTTTTCAGCTCACAGGCTCGTTTGACAATTTTTTATTTTCCTGCACCCTGGTCAGGCAGTACAGGCCCTTGCCGGCGCGCACCGGGCGGAAACAGAGATTGTCCGATTTGCACATGGAAGCCGACGTGTCGCCCTGTTGCCACCTCTGAATCAGCTCCGGCTCGCAAATGAAAGGGCGGGACATGGCGACAAAGTCACAAAGGCCGCTCTGCAGGATTTCCTCAATTACATCGAGTGAACGCAGCCCGCCCGACAAAATGATGGGAACAGCGATTTTGTCTCTGAAGTACCGGGCCTCCTCTTTGTAATAGCCTTCATTTTCCCTGGAGATTGGCCCACGACGTGAGGGTTGCAGGTTGCCCGAGCGAAGCGTGCCGCCGCTCAATTCGATCGCCGTGACCCCGCCGCTCGCCAGCATCATTGCCGTTTGGACCATTTCAGTCACGCCTGCCCCCTGCGGGAGAAAATCGTTCACGTTGATCCTGGCCAGGACGGGAAAGTCATCCCCCACCGCTTTGCGAACGGAGTGCAGGACCTCCATTGACAGTCGCGCGCGGTTTTCCACCGTGCCGCCGTATTCGTCACGACGCTGGTTGTAGTGAGGCGATAAAAAGGAACTCAAAAGGTAACCGTGGGCCGCATGAAGCTGGATGCCGTTAAATCCAGCCTCTTTGGCCAGTAAGGCGGAACGGGCAAATGAAGAGGTTATTTTCCTGATATCAGCTCTTGATATCGGCCTGCAGACAGACCCGTCGGCATTTGTCATGATCATGGGAGCCAAAGAGGCTCTCCCGGTACGGGAAGGTTCAGCGGCAATGCCGGCATGGCCGAGCTGCAGCATAATTTTGCCACCGGCCGCATGGACCTGGCTTGCCAGATCAATCAGTGCCGGCAAATGGTTTTCCTCCCACAGGCACAGTCCCCGTACGCCTGTCCGTCCCTCTTCGCTTACAGCCGTCTGTCCGGTGATAATGAGTCCCACTTGAGCTGCCGCCAGCCGCACAAGCAGTTTCGTGAGCTGCGGCGAGCACAGTCCCTGAGCGTTGGCCAGTCCCTCGAAGGTTGCGCTGCGGACAAAACGGTTGGGAAGGGGCAGGGAACCCATCAGTGCCGGTTCAAAGGCTTTCATCGTTCACCCACGGATGGCCTGTGGCTTACAGGTCGTATAATGTTTCGTCATGGCGGGGAGGTGTCGAAGAACCCCTCTTACGACCGGGTTTGGTTCCGAAGGGGTT
>Ga0255346_1003842_pt1 | contig 17193 bp, 11 predicted proteins | sample wastewater_treat_FD_194410 | JGI IMG/M metagenome (GOLD analysis project Ga0255346, IMG submission 194410) | Wastewater microbial communities from Lulu Island WWTP, Vancouver, Canada - plant22 | ecosystem: Engineered > WWTP > Wastewater > Unclassified | place: Canada: Vancouver, British Columbia... | reverse complement strand
AACAACCAAATCACATCCCTTAACCTTAGCAATAATCCCAAGTTAGAGTGGCTGTGGTGCCATGGCAACCAAATCACTGCGCTTGACGTCAGCAAGAATACCAATTTGAGGCGTCTGGGCTGCTACAACAATTCAATATATGGCAGTAATATGACCGCGTTGGTAAACAGCTTACCCACCCGCAACGCAGGTAATGAAGGAGATTTTTATGTAGTCAACAGTGACGGGGATGGAAACGTCTGCACTCCGGCGCAGGTTAACATCGCTAAAAATAAAAACTGGAATGTAATGGACAGTGAAGGAAATACCTACTCGGGCAGTAAGTAATTAAGGCTATGTCCCCACGCGAATCCTTTCGCGAGATACAGCTAATATCAAAAGTACTTGTAACTGAACAAGAAAGTACTTCGGAACACCAAATGTTTCATATATGTAAGCCTTGCAATAATTATAGGCAATCTGGTATAAGAACTATATTGATTATCTTTGTAAAAAGCATGTATCACCATGACAACAATTGAATTAAAGAAACAACTCATCCATAGAATATCAGAAATTGAAGATGCCAATTTTCTGAAGGCTTTGAAAACCATTTTGGATTCAAATTAATTGGGGCAGGCATACCCTCCTTTTCCGACCGAAAAGAGCTTTCTGCCATAAGGCTGACATTGGCCCTTCGGTCGGAATTGAGTCGGATAACACGACTTGTCCCGTACAGCGGGAACCTTCCTTTATTGCCGGACCATTAGCGGTAATGCAGGCTGATAAAAAATCGCCTTGCAATACCGTGTGACACCATACCATTAACCATTGATAAACATAAAATTTAAACAATTAATAATTAACTGAAATGAAAAAACAATTCAAATTCGGTCATCTATACCTGGTCATTGTAACAGGCCTGGTTGGTATAATGTTATCTGCTTGCTCCACTTATAACAAAATCTACACAGAAGACGATATTGTTTATTCAACAAAAAGATTTGAACTCAAATATGACTATAAAAACCGGAGTCGAAGAATGCCTTTCTATTTCACACAGTCAATCGTCAAGGAAGTGGATAAAAACAATAATGTGTCATATCAGGCCTATGATGTTATATCCCTGACCAGTTCCAGTTTCAGAGTTGATGAAAAGGCAATCCTGATCATTGATAATAAGCCATACCCCATGGAGATTGATAAAATTGAACTTGAAAATGTGAAAACCATTTCAGAAAGCACAACAGATATTCAAACCTTAGACTCAACAACTGTTTCTGTAATCACGGGATACTCAGAAAACAACAGGAAAATTACCAGGTTCAGCTACAAAATACCGATTTCAACTATTATGGAAATCAAAAAGGCAAATCAGATATATATTCGTTACTACTCTGGCCCAAATATGATAACTGTTAAGCCTAAGAAACTGAGTATTAAGAAAATAAAAAAGCTAATTGACACTGAATAAACTGTTATGTTTGCTTATAAGCGGATATAAGCAAGTTTGTAAGACAGCTTTACAACCATGAAACAGAGAAGCTGATGGAGGCAAAATTTAAAGATTAACAAGTACATGAATAAAAGATGAATATGTTCGTTTTATTTTTTTATTGATGCAACAGTAACTGGTTTGGAACTGTCTTTTGTCAGATGATAAATTTATGTTTATTATTTTAAGAGTAAAATTAAAATGGAAACACTCATAAATAAAATTTTACAATCTATTACATTTAAGGGGATTACGATTGTTTTACTGATTCTGATTTTACTTATTCCAGGTGCAATGATTCAGAATTTAATTAAGGAAAGACAGGAGCGTAGTCATGAAACCATTCAGAAAATCAATGACAAATGGAGTCATTCACAAACGCTGTGTGCACCACTACTAATTGTACCCTACACTACCACCAAACTTGACAATGACAAAAAGCCCTACTATGAAGAACATACGCTTTACATTACGCCTAAAGAATTGAAAATAAATGTTTCGCTTACTCCCGAAGAGCGTCATTACGGCATTTACAAAGCTATTCTTTACAAAAGCGACATTCATTTTGAAGGTAATTTTTCAGAACTTGCCAATCTGAAAATTGAAAATAGCAATCTTCATTTCGATAAAGCTCAAATAGCTATTGGCATAACCGATTTGAGAGGCGTAACGCAAAATCCCGATTTTAAAATTGGCGACAAAATGTTCAAAACGACTGTTGGAGTGGTAAAATTGTTTTCTGTTTCCGAAAATTTCGTTGAGGAAGAAGTCACCAGATATGGTTCAAAAGATCCTTATTCATCTGGCAGAAATGTTTCAGGTAAAACATTGATTGTAAATCTGAAAGATATTGGATTGACGGACACATTACTGCAATCGCTCAATTTTGACTGCAAAATGAAACTAAACGGCAGTTCTTCACTTAATTTCATTCCAATCGGACAACATACCTCTGTTACTATTAATGGACAATGGCCGTCACCTTCATTTATCGGCAGTTTTTCACCCGAATCTACTGTTGATAAAAAGCAGTTTAACGCCTCCTGGAATATTTTAAGTTTCAACCGCGATATTCCCGAAACGTGGTCGGATAATAATGTTGCCAACTTGGGCGACAATTCTTTTGGTGTAAATCTTATCGAAACTGTCGACCACTACCAACAAAATATGCGTTCAGCAAAATATGCTCTGATGTTCATTGCGCTAACATTTATTGTTTTCTTTTTTGTAGAAATTTTTACCAGAAAACCTATACAGTTTTTCCAATATGTGTTGGTTGGCATTGCGTTGATACTGTTTTATAGTTTGTTGCTTTCGCTTTCGGAACAAATTGGTTTCGCCTGGGCGTATTTGGTGTCAAGTGCCGTAACTATCCTGATTACAACAGTGTATTTTCATTCGCTGATAAAACAAAAATCTGCCACGTTTATTCTTGCAGGCATTATGCTCATACTTTATGCTTTCCTTTATATAATTTTGCAGGTTGAAGATTTTGCCTTGCTTATTGGAAGCATATTCCTTTTTGTAATTTTGGGAGTGATAATGTTTGTATCTAACAAAATAAAAGTGAGAAAACAGGTTGCCGATGAATGAAAAATAAAAAACCTGCCTGTAACATGCGGTATGGTAACCGTTAGCAGCAAGCAGAAGAATGCCATTCACCAAAACAAATAATTAACTTTATCCCCAAATTTATAAATCAAACAAAACCCGAAAAATGAAACAACAGACCATCCTGATAATTGTATGTTGCATTCTTTTATCATCCTGTACGGCAACCAAACTTTTGACATCAAATGTCCAAGCTTCAGAAGTTACAGATCTTAAACTACTTGAACCTTATTCCTATATTTCCATGATAAAAAAGGGCAATAGGGGACAATTGGATGATAGCATATCGGCAGTTTCAAAACAGATGAATATCAATGTTATAAAAGGCTTCAACGGCCAAATTCCTATTACCGGTGATATTTTCCTGACTGACTCTGCAATTAACAAAACTCTTGAGGAAGAATATGAAAATCTAATTCTGACCGCTGATAGAAACAAGAACATTACAAATCTTAGAATAACTCCTACCCTTGACAAAGTATTAGAGGCAAATAATACAAGATTTGGGCTGATTGTTATTTGTACAGGCTTCACCAGAATAAAAGGAAACTATGGCAAAGAAATTGCGAAAGGTGCTGCTCTTGGCATATTAACTTTGGGAATGTATTATCAGACTCCGGTAAAAGCCTATTCAACTATATATGCAATGATTGTCGATTCAAAAGAAGATAATGTTGCATTCTATCGAAAGTCATTTAAGCAAAATATGAAACCACTTGATCAATCAGTCCTGACGAATCAATATAAAAAGATCTTTGAGGGCTACTTCTTGACAAAAAAATAATTACCAACTGCTAACAATAATATGGCTAAGTTGTTCTCCGTCTCAGGCGGGACAAATCGTAACAGTTTTTGCCTCGCTAAAGCGGGATTTCATGGAATGAAAAAATTATTTTTTAATATCTGTTTCTTTTTCTTCTCAATATCGGCTTTTTCACAGGATACAAATAAAAATTTATATAGCGGGGGGATGTTATTTTTTCAACCAGGATATATGATTACAGAAAATGACTACCAGAATATTCGTCATTTGGATTTTGGCATTGGAGGCATTCTCAGGTTTTATTTTTATGAATATTTCACTGCCGGAATTTATGGTGGATCACAAAGAACAAATTATCATTCCTCTGACTCCAAAAACTCATATGTCAGCATTGGTTACGGCGGCCCTGTTTTAGGATTTAGCAAAAAAACCGGAAAGTTACGTTATACAGCTTCAGCTTTTATTGGCAAAGCGACTATCAGAAATCTGCATATTGAAAGTCAAAACAATTATATGCTTGTTGACGCTCACTTTTATAAACATTCTACATTAATTTATTCTCCGGTTCTGAGCATTGATTATGCATTGAGTCAAAGACTGCTTCTAACCTTACAAACAGTTTGCCTGACAGCAAAACCTGATAATAAATCATTTTATAATCCCACTATTCAATTTGGAATTTTATTTAATCGCTGAATAATATCCGGAAATAGAATTTATATGATAAAAAACGAAGCCTGACACCGCGTAAAAGTAATACGAGTAACTATGAGTCATTAAAAAACCAACTATGAAACGCATATAAAAATGAAAATCAAAAGCCACCTTGTTAAAAGTTTGTCATTGGTAATACTACTTGTAGCTATTTCAATCGTTGGTTTTCATTTGAATAAAGCTCCCCGGCTTGTGACCACCGATGCTCCTCTGACTGAATTTTCAGCAGCACGTGCAATGAACCATTTGGAACACGTTGCCTTTGAGCCGCATTATATTGGAACAAAAGGCAATACCGAAGTTTGTAATTATATCATTGAGGAATTAAAAAAGATGGGCATTGAGCCTGAAATTCAAACTGCTGAGATGTATGATCCAGGTTCGTTTTGGGCTGCTACGGTAAAAAACATTATTGTCAGATTGCCTGGAACGGAAAACAGTAAATCGGTTTTAATTATGGGACATTACGATTCTGCCAGAGATTCATATGGCGCCTCCGATGATGGCTCAGCGGTTGTCACCATGCTTGAAACGATCAGGATTCTATTACTAAAGCAACCTTCTAAAAACGACATTATATTCCTTTTTACCGATGGCGAAGAGATTGCCTCGATTGGAGCAAAGGCTTTTTTAGAGAAACATCCTTTGGCAAAAAACATTGGGCTGGTCCTGAATTTTGAAAGCAGCGGGACCAGGGGCCCAAGTATGATGTTTGAGACCAGCGCCGATAACAATTGGATAATTTCTGAATTTGCAAAAGCTGTCCATTATCCGATAGCCCATTCGCTCTTGTATGAAATATACTGCAATATGCCGAATGATACGGATTTGACTCCTTTTAAAAACGAAGGGATCAAAGGATTCAATTTTGCATATCTCGAAAACCGTTTTGATTATCACACTGGCGGCGATAATGTTAAAAACACTTCGGCTGAATCAATTCAGCATCATGGCTTATACGCAGTACCATTAACAGAGCATTTTGCAAACATAGATTTAAACAACAATGAAAAAGGGAATGCAGTTTACTTCAACACGATAGGCAAAGGCTTTGCACATTATTCATACAAATGGATTATCCCATTTGTGAGTTTAACATTACTCACGCTTTTTGGAATACTATTTATCGGATACAAAAGAAAATTGATCCGGCCGCTTCACCTATTATTTGGTTTCTTTGATTTTGTCATCCATCTTATCATCGCTCCTGCAATTGTTACATTGATATACTTTATTCTTATAAAATATTATCCCGGAAATGATTTTCATTATGATTTTCGTTTACTGTTCTACAATCAGGATATATTGCTGTTAGGATTTGCCTGTATAGCCGTAGCCATCTCTTTTTTGTTCTGCAAATCGGTATTGAAAGGAATCCGCTTATGGCATTTAATTCCACTTGTTGCAGTTGTAATAGTTTTGCTGATCTGGAGTGGACAGATCAGCCTGATAACTGTTTTAGCCACAGTAGCTGTCGCCACTATTATCTATTTCCTGAATCAAAAACCGGTCAATGTATGGGAATTATCATTTGGCTCATTCATCGGCTGGGCTATATTAATGGTCGTTACCGGTTTTATGATGCCGGGAATAAGTTATTTGTTCACCTGGCCCCTATTGTTCAGTTTAATTCCTGTTGGAATATACTTTTTAAGAAAAAATCAAGACGAATATTCAACACTGCAAATAGGTTTGTTCTTATTTGCCGCATTACCGGCACTGGTTTGGCTGACAAATCTGACATACCTGTTTTTTTCGGCAATGGGACTTCAGATGGTTGGCGGAGCAATACTTTTCACAGTACTTTGTCTGAGTCTGCTGGTAATTCACATTGACATAATCACACGTGTCAAGCCTTGGATTGTACCCTCAATTTCACTCTTTGCCGGACTGTTTTTTTTGCTGTATGGATCTGTTAATCTGAAATACGATGAACGTTACAGAAAACAGAACTCTTTGATTTTTGTATCAGACGGCAACACAAACAAAAGCTTCTTTACCAGCTTAGATGATAAACCCGATGAATGGACCGTCGATTATTTAACGGTGCAGCCCAATACTGTGAGTACTGATGATTTCATCTTTTTTGGAAAAAGAAATTTTATAGTTAACCCTGCTGAAGCAGAGAATCTGCCGGCTCCCACGCTTCTGGTCATGAATGACAGCATCATTGGGAATCAACGGTTGTTAAAGCTGCACATAAATTCAGGCAGAAAAGCGAATAACTTATTCATTCAAATAAAATCAAAATCCGATTCGGTAAAAGCGTCTGTCAATGAATCTGCGATGAAAGATCTCAACCTTTATAATAATTCAGACCGATATCTTTTGAGATATTTTGCATTACCCGAAGAGGGTATTGAGTTGGAAATACTTTTGGAAAACAGAGATGTTGAACTGTACCTGACTGATTTCATATACGGGCTGCCTGCTCCCGCTGGTATCGAAATAAAACCAAGACCTGACTATATGATGTCTGACGGGGATATGACTATCGCAACAAAAAAATTTGTTATAAAGCATTTTTAATTGATTAAGAGAAGCATATTCAAAAAAGCCATGCACAACTTACTGCCAGTGGTAACTTGAAAGGTCAGAGCAAGTCAACTTTTCATATTGCCAGTTCGTTAGCACACATCATGGAAGCCAGAATACCTGACCCGTCCTAAAAAAAGGCTACACAACACGTAGCAAAAATGTATAAAAATGATGGAATCGTAAGAAAGTACAGCGAGGGTTTCAAACTCAAGATCCTGGCCGAACTCAGCACGGGAAATTATTCCAAAAAGCAATTGGGAGAGATTTATGGTATAAACCGGACCACCATAAACGAATGGATAAAAAAGTACAACCGGAAAGATTTAATGAACACACGGATACTGGTGGAAACACAAGACGAAACAACGAGGATCAAAGCCTTACAAAAAGAGATCAAACAGCTTAAAGAGTTGTTGATCAAGAAGGACCTGGATAAGTTGGTGATGGACTCTTACCTTGAAGTGGCCGCGGAAAAATTGGGGTACAAAAGCGTTGAGGAGTTAAAAAAAAACTTAAACATCTGAGCCTGATGAGATCGGTTGAGAAAATACGATACACCGGGCAGGCGAGCATCGGGCGAACCTGCCAGTGTTATGGACTCCACAGGGACGCATACTACAAGTTGAAGGCGCGGAAACAGAAGAACGATACCGTTGCCGCGAAAATTATAGAACTCGTCAACAAGGTGCGGGTAGAACAGCCCAGGGTCGGTACCAGAAAGCTGTACGAAGCCTTGGAATCCAAATTTGAAGCGATGGATTTAAAAGTTGGACGCGACAAACTGTTCAGTATACTTCGGGAACATGAAATGCTGGTAAAACGGAAAAAAACATCATGTAAAACAACCGATTCGTATCACCGGTTCCATAAGTACAATAACCTTATAAAGAAGATGGACGTAACAGCTCCAAACCAAGTGTGGATATCAGATATAACCTATATCCGGACAATAGATGGATTTTGCTATCTGGCGCTTATAACCAATATGTATTCCAGAAAAATTGTCGGATATGATATCAGTGATTCTCTGGAACTGTCGGGCTGGTACACCACTCAGACAGGGGCTTCCAATATTGCAGCAACCAATATGTCGATGAACTTAAAAAACGGGATATTAAAATCAGCATGACAGAAGAAAACCACTGCTATGAAAACGCGATAGCGGAACGGGTCAATGGAATCTTAAAAGATGAGTTTTACCTTGATCAAACATTTTTTAGCAAGAGGGCGGCAAGTATGGCAACTAACAATGCGATTTTTATTTACAACAATAAAAGATTACACATATCTTTAGGGTATAAAACTCCAAATATGGTGTTTAATAATACAGCTTAACTTAATTATTAACCTGTAGCCCTATTTTAGGACTAGACACAGACAACGACATAGAATAATTGAAAAGTAAACCATTGTGAAAGGACCTAGAAACAAAATACTGACAAAACCTGAAAGCCGACCGGATGTTTTTTATTTTTTGCCCACCGCATATTTTTTAAAACAATTGCCGACCCAATTTGCACACAATGCCAAAGTCCCACAAGCCAACGCTGAAACCAAAGCTTTGTCAAAGAGTGCAATCATCAAACCTAATATTCTTAAATTCGAAATTTTTAATTGATGAATTTAGGTATAATAACATACTTAGCAGACGACAATTCTCATGGTTATTTATTTCAATTGGATAACCTTGAAGAAAAGTATGTTTATGAAACGATAAAAAGAAACGATAAAACTCAATCTTGCTACATTAAACTTCAAGGGCAAGATTTAGGGCTCAAAAAGTTTCAAATAGTCTGCTATTCAGAAAAATCAGACAAACAAGGAAGAAAATATGCTAAAATTGATTCTACCTATTTTAGAGCGGTCGCAGAATCAGTTGGGGAATTGTTTAGAATTATCATAGTTGATTTTGATAAAGCCATATACATAATTGAATCGAAAGAAAAGGAATTTGGCTATTCAAAATCAGGAGTTGTGATGTTTCAATTGTCAGCAGATTTCAGCAGATTTTCAGCCGAGCTTAAGTATGATAGTATCATAACAATTTTTGATGAAAAAGTAAATTCTGGATTTTGGCTTGACAAATTTATAAAGTTCACTTCAATTTACTCTAACAAATTAGCTTCGCTACTTGATACAATTCTTGAATCCATAATTAAATTTTTAAATGAACAGCTTCAGGATAAGTTTGATTTACCAAGACTTCTTTCAAAGGCAATTTTAAGGATAAAGGATAACTGCATAGATAATGATTATAGTGTTCTAACCCTTTTTATTAGTTCTTGGAAAGAAAAGCAACCTGCCTTTTTTCATTATTCGGAACTAAGTAAAATTTTGAACCCCGAGCCTTTTTTGAAATTGGAATTGTGGGTTTTGGGAATCTATTCGTTTGAAGAATTATTTGTAAGCAGAAATCAAATCACCAATGAAGCGATTGACTATATCTTAAATAAAAAAGATGAGGATTGGCTTCATGACTTTGTTTTAAAACTAAAATCAATAGAAGCCCCAACAGAACAGATACAAAAAGTATTGTTCAATTCAATTCCAAAGGAACTGCCTGAGAACTTTGATATCTTGGATCAGGAGTTGGAATTTGTGAACAGAAATTTCCCCGACCTTAAAGCAAGCTACCTTGAAGAATTAAAAAAGAACAGAACAGGTAAAGAGCAAATTCTACTTTGGGAAAATGAGTTTATCGAACTGCCAGAGGTTGAAATATTAAAAGAAGTATTCAATGAAGTTAGTGATGAATTGAAAACAAAAATCATAAATGCAGTTACAGCAACTGATAAAGTTTCATTGCTCAACTTTTCGCTTCATGACGAAAATAATATTCCTACTTACTACAAAAACATATTTCAAGTCATCAAGGAAATCATAAATGACTCCAACATCTTTGTTTTTGACCTTGAGTATGACGGACACAACATAAAAGAGCTTGCTTTCTCTCAAAACGGTAAAGTTATTAACGCAACTTCACAGAATGAAGTTGAAAAGCTTTTACTCCAATTTAAAGAATCGTTAATCAAACCAAAATCATTTTTAGTTGGACACAACATTGAAAAATTTGACATCCCACTTTTGAAAGAAAAGATAGAATTGCCAAGTCACGTTAGTGTAGTTGATACACTTTTGCTTGAAATACTTTTGTCGCCTACTCTCAAAAGTTTTGCTTTAAACACAAAGCATAATGCCAAAGATGATGTTGAGCATACATTGAACTTGCTGACTAATCAAGTTGTGCGATTGATTCATATTTCAAAAAGTAAATTAAAAAGATTTGAAAAATTTATCGACACTAACTTTCTCAAACTCGTTTATTTGTTAAGAGAAAATATATCGAAAAACACACTCGAACTTTATTCTTTTTTTGAAACAGAACAAAATAAATATTTCATTAACAAAGATATCGGTAGCAAGAAAAGTAAAGAGTTTGAAAATTATCTGAATGTAAACTCAACTGAACCGACATTTATAATTGCACCGAAAGAGTTTTATCCTTTACTTGCGGAACTTCCGAACATCCTATTCACTGGAGAAAGAAGTGATTATTCCAAAATAATTTCAAAAAAGAAAGTTCAGAGTTTGTCAGATGACAGTCTGGAGAAATATCTTTTAGAATCTTTCATTGAAAAATGCGAAGCAGAAAACAAAGTACCCATTTATGCAAATCTTTCAAGTATCATTAAAATTCTAATCAGTGAAAATGTAACAACTGATTTTATCACAGAGGAATCAACATTATCTGCAAACTCATACAAACATTTTTGCGCTTCGCCTGATAAATTAGTTGAAGTAATACCGCAACTAAAAGAGTCAAACCGCCCTGCTATTCTTTTAGAAAGTGATTTAATTTCGGTTACAGAAAAAAAATTGCTTAAAACTTTGGACTATGCAATTTTCAAACAGCGATTAAATAACGATTCATTTTGGATGTATTTCACAGGTGGGCAAAGTCGTGTTGAAATAACACGGAACGACCTGAAAAATTTACAAGTTGAAAATGTTGCGGAACATTTTGAATTCTTTTGGATTGAGAAAACTTCTCTTGATACTTTTCATGTTTGGGGAAGCTTTGATTTCAAAAAACTATTGAAAAGTAAATTAACCGAAAGTAAAATTTCAGAGTTCTCATTCGATAGAAAAGATTTTGAAAAAGAGAATTGCAAGTATGTAATTCCTAAAAGCAATTCTGTAAAACTTTCAATTACCCGATACAATCCAGAAACAAGATACCGAGACCGCTACTGGACATTTCAAACAAAGCTTATTCAGGATATTATATTAAACAGTCGTAAGCCGACTGTTTTAATAATTAACCAGTATAAAGAAAAACAAAAACTCTATGACTATTTTACTTCAAAAGGATATTATGTTCCTGATTTCAAATCAACACTTATCAGGCAAGTGAATCTTTTGGTAAGTCATCCTTCAAATAGAAAAGTATTAATCATTACCAAAGAGCAGATCCCTGAAATTATTTTATCAGAAGATTTGAACGGATTTAATTTCATCATTGACAGTTTTGAATTGGAAGAAAAATGGTTCATCTCAAAAGGAACGGGGTTCTTAGCACAAGCAGAGAAAACAGAAAGCGGATTGAAATTCAAGAATGATGATTCTCAAAGGGCAGTAAGGAAAGAAGACGAAGAAGATGATGATGAAAACGAAAACTCAAATCCGATTTCATCCAGTCAGGATATTTTCGTTTTACTGAAAATTCAAAAACCAATCATTGACTATTACTGCTGGCTATTTCATACAATTGATAAGAATTCAACCGTTTGGCTTACCGATAGCCGCTTGGGAGATTTTGCTGGACTTGAAGAAGAATGGAAAGCAACAAAAAGTTTCATTAAGATTTGGGAGGATGATAAAGCATATCAAATAGATTATGGAATTGTAAAAACCTTTTTCCTATCTCCAAAACCAAAGGAGGAAATCAAGTTAGATATTGATGCAACCAAAGAAGCATTGAGAGAAATTTTCCTGAAAGAAAAAAATCAAAAAGAGTCACATCACTGGTTTCCTTATCAACATGATTTTCTAAATGAAATTCTCCCTGCTGAAAAAGATATTTTGGTAACGCTTCCAACAGGCGGAGGGAAATCAATTTTGTTTCAAGCACCTTCATTATATCGTGGAAGTATTTCAGGCAGGTTGACTATTGTGGTTACTCCATTAAAAGCATTGATGGAAGACCATGTAAACAAACTTTGGGATTTGAATTTCTATGGAAGTGTTGAGTGCATTAATCGTGATAGAAGGGACACACAGCATATTTACCGAAGAATTGCAGGAGGTGAAATTCTGTTACTTTACATCACACCTGAACGATTCAGGTCAAAGTCATTTATCAATGCTTTAAAAATGCGTTTGGAAAATGATGGAGGTTTAGAGTATGCTGTTTATGATGAAGCACATTGCGTTTCACAATGGGGATTAGATTTCAGACCTGATTATTTGAATAGCACCAATGTAAATACTGCATTGAAAGAAAAATCAAATAGCAAATTTCCGCTACTGCTTTTTTCTGCAACAGTTTCAGAACAGATTTACAATGACTTTCAAAATAGGTTTAACAACTCAATAAACCGCTTAGAAAATTATACTCAAGCATATAATCCAATAAGAGAACACATTGTAATAAACTTTGAAACATGTGAGGATTCCGAACAGAAACTAACGAACATTGCACAGGCATTATATGATGGTAGTTTCAACCCCGAAAAAAGTCGTTGTCTTGTTTTTGTTCGTAGAAGAAAAGATGCGGAAGAAAATGTTCAACTTTTAGAAAACAAGTTGAATAAGATTTTCGGAGGTGAAACTTTCACGGGCAGAGTCGCATACTTCCATGCTGGTATGAATGCAGAGGAACGGCAAGAAGTTTATAACGCATACAAGACAGGCGACACATACATATTACTTGCGACTAAAGCATTTGGAATGGGAATGGACATTCCGAACATTCACTATGTTTATCATTACGGTCCTTCGGGAACTTTAGAAGATTATTTACAGGAAGTTGGCAGAGCAGGAAGAAATGCAAGGCAATTGAATGATGCAGGGTTTTCAAACGACAATCCAATTCAAACCAAATGCTTTTTTGAAAAAGATGATTTTGGAAGAATCAAAACGCTTTTACAAAATGGAAGAATTACTTGGACAAACTTAGTTTCTGTTTACAACGCAATCAAAGCATATTACTCAAAGTTTAGAAATTTTGAAACGCAAAACGATAAGCCAATTGTTTTGCCATTTAATATTCTAAGTCAGATATCGGTGTTTGACAACATCCACGACAAAGACCAAATGTTAAGGTTGAGTTTGTATTGGCTTGAAAAATTAGAGAGAATCAAACTTGGTTTTTATGCCCCCGGACAATTGGAGTTTAGTGGCTTCGAAAAGCCAGCAGACAATAAAATTGAAAGCGAAGAACAGCGAAAACTAATTGCAGAAGTTGAAAAAGCATGGAATGAAAAAAAGGAAGGAACAGAAGCAATCTCTATTGAACTGAATAAACTCCTCACAGCAACAGAACTTTCAAATACTTCTGATTTATTGAAATTGATTTTTAAGTGTCAGAAGAAAAAAATATTTCGCTACGAAAACGAACTGATGATTTATCCTACAAAAAAGAAGATGGATGAATTAAAGTTTTTCAATGATAGATATAGAGAACCTAAATATCCAACACTTGAAGCAGTTCACGACTTCTCAGTAAACTTAATGGGAATAACAACAGAGAAGCAACAGAAACAATTTGAAGCAAGTGTTTTGGAAAAGCAGAAAAGAATTATTGCAGGAGAATTCTTTAACGAAAACTCTATGCCGTGGCTTGTTGAACAAGACAATAATGGGGTGCTTACTGAAAAATCAAATGAGAAAATTCAAAAGGAGCAAAAGGATTTTGAACGCAACAAAGTAAAATTTGCTTTTACGCTTGCGGATTTTATTCCAAAAGTCAGACATCAAACTCTGATAACGCATAAGATTGGACAAAAGCCAAAAATTGTTCAGGTAATTTATAATGGTTGCAAGGAGAAAGCAGATTGGAAAAAGTTTCTAAAGGAATTCAAGAAAGATTTGATTTCACTTTTGCAGTATGTAAGCAAAACATTTATCAGCACAGGAACAAAGCGATACAATGTTTCAGAACTTACATTGAAATTAGGTTTAGAGGAGAAAGAAACTGAATACATTGAAAACCTTTTGGCTTACGCAAATTGGTTAGGTTACTTGCATTACGAAGGAACATTTCTACCAATGGGAGTTGAATTGTATTTGCAATCCCAAAAAGAAATCCGACATGAGGAAAGCAATTCAACCGATAAACAAATTCATGAGGAGTTTCAGACATCTCAAAAATTAAGAGAGTTGAGATTGATTGCTCTTGAATGTTTATCTAACATTGAAAGCAAGAATGAGAAAGACAAATTCATTACTGATTATTTTTCTTGTATTGATTCGGATCAAATTATTTCACTTTTAATTGAACATCTTGGAGAAGAACATGAAGCTCTTAAAGGATTTAGAGATGAAGCATTACAACAAGCTGTATATGGAGAAGAAACAGAAAATGGAGAGCGGAAAGGAGGATTAAGTGATGAACAACTCAAAGTTTACGAGGCGGATATACATTCAAATGTTCAGGTAATTGCGGGACCCGGAAGCGGAAAGACACACACTCTTACACTTCGTGTAGCAAGATTGATTCATCAGGAAAATATCAGACCTGAAAATATTTTGGTTTTGGCATACAATCGTGCAGTTGTTGTTGAGTTAAAAGAAAGATTGACTAAACTTTTCAGTTCGTTGGGTTACTCAAACATTATTGGAAGATTGAAAGTTTTCACATTCGCTGGGTTCTGTAAATATTGTTTGAGAGATTCACTTCGTGATGTACCAGTAAATGAATGGGAAAATGAATTCAATAGAGTTTATCAGAATCAACCCGGATTGGTCAATATAATTTTAGGAACGATAAAGTATGTTTTTGTTGATGAATTTCAAGACATAACTGAAACAAGATTAAATCTGCTTTTCAAAATTGCTCCTCCACATTCAACATATCTTACTGTAATTGGCGACCCGAATCAAAGTATTTATGGTTTTGAAAGAGTTGATGAGGGTGGAAGCAGAAGCCCATTGGCGTATTATGAGAAATTTGCTTTGCATTACAAACCAGTAGTACTTCGTATCAATGACAACTTTAGGTCTTATCCTCAAATCTTGTCAGCTGCTGAAAGATTGCTTTCATACAATCAGGACACCTTTGGGGAGAAATGTTCTGACTGCAGTGGAAGCGGTAAAGTAATTACATATGGCACACAAAATAATTGTCAGAAATGTCAAGGTAAGGGAAGCATTTTTGTCCCCTTAAGACCAACTACAAACGCAAATCATAATTACAGAGAAATAATTTCTTGTGATGGAATCAATGATGATTGGCTTGACAAGTTGGGAGAACTGATTGTAGAAATAAATCCTACAACAGGAAATAAATATCGGCAGGTTGCAATAATGTTTAGAAGGAATGTAGAAATTTATCGTGCCTACAATTTAATTGAGAAGAAAAAGCAAGAACTGAATTGGAATATCAGAATGCGAATACAAGGCGAAGGCGAGGACTTCACACGAACAAGAGAAGTTGCTTGGGTGCTTGACAATTTTTATAAATCCAAATCAGAACAAACGATTACTACAGATTTCATTGTGCAATACAGAAACTATCAAACGAGTTTAAGAACAAGATTTCCTAATTGGGATTTCTACTACTTGAATTTTTTTGAATGTCTATTGCATGAGTTTTCAAAAAACAAAGAAGAGGATTCTATTTACAAAGACCTTTTGGAATTTGTTCAGGAACTTGCACAGAAAGACGATGGACAGCTAAGCAAGATTTATTACAATCATTTAAGAGCCGTAATAGGAGAAGACCACAAAACAGAAATTGTTTTGACAACTATGCACAAAGTGAAAGGACTTGAATTTGATGCAGTGGTAATTCCAGCATCATTTACAAACCTTCCTCTTAAAGAATCAGAACTTAAAAATCTAGATGAAGAAGAATACCGTGAATTAGTGGAAGAAGAAAGAAGGTTGATGTATGTTGCATACACAAGAGCCAAATATCGTTTAGTTGCTTATTTTGGTGAAAGGGAAAAGGCAATGAGGGATGGAACCAATCACTTTTTTCCAGAGGAAGAAATAAATGCTTTAGGTATTTCCGTTCCGTCAGGCATTGATAAATATTTTATTGGTTGGGGTGCAACTGACAGTGGTAATGCAGTTTTCAATACTATTGAACAGTCACTGAAATTCGGAAGCACAATATCATTGAGAAAGGCAACCAAATATTGGTTTCTGAATTTGAATGGTTCACGAATTGGTTGTCTTTCAAAAAAAGTTTCAAATTATTTATCTAGCAAGACAAACGGACACACTGCTATTGAGGGGTTTAGGGTTTCCAATATTTACAAATGGACCTTTGAAGACACTCAAAAGTTTGACTTGAAAAACAACACTAACTTTGAAAATAGTTGGACAGACACAGCAAAGCAAAGAGGTTATATTTACTTAATTGAATTTTCTGGATATGGTACAGCAAACTAAAAAGCCAGCCTGTTTGCAAGCACATTGTCAAAGCCCCACGAGTCAACACTGCAACCAAAGCTTTGTCAAAGAGCTTGCTAAGCCAACGCACCGATAGAAATTGTTTTAAAAAATTGCCGACACTTAAAAAATAAAAAACGCTGACACACAAGCCGACACAGACAGAAAAGTAATATGACAATGACACGGAAACTGAATAATGACAATGGTTTACAAGACTGGAAGACTGAACACTAGGCGGTAACAGGCGGTATATTTTATTGCCGAGACAGTAGGTTATTCAAGGGTTGTAGCCCGCTTCAACTTTTGTGTAACTGGATAGGAAATCGTCCGCTATCGGCAACTTTTCATACCGCCAAATGTTGTGGCCAATTTTTGACCCGTCCTAAAAAAAGGCTACACAACACGTAGCAAAAATGTATAAAAATGATGGAATCGTAAGAAAGTACAGCGAGGGTTTCAAACTCAAGATCCT